>MDTD01151760.1_pt1 | contig 227579 bp, 179 predicted proteins | sample 811221 | NCBI WGS metagenome assembly MDTD01 (sample SAMN05326646, study PRJNA326480) | marine metagenome | isolation source: seawater | place: Pacific Ocean: South West | collected 2011
ACACTTACAACAGAAGGACGGGCGTTTCCTCCCCCCTCTGAAGAAGGGGGTCTCCACGCCTTAAGCGTACGAAAGGTTTTTATGCGATGACAGAGATCGCCAAAGCACTAGAGGGCATCAACATGTCCCAGGGCATCATCACCATGGGGTTGTTGATGTCTCGGATCATGGGAATGATCTTCCTCGCGCCTTTTTTGGGTGGCAAACTCGTGCCCAACCAGGTCAAGATCGGTGTTGGTGTGACCCTCTCATTGATCATCCAACCGGTCGTCCAAGCAACAGGTGGGATCGGCCCGATTCTCAATCCAACAGGGCCATCCTATCCATTCGCGATCGCGATCGTGGGTTACCTCGTCAAAGAGGTCTTCGTTGGGTTTGTGCTTGGATTCATCATCCACACGATCTGGCACGCCGCCGAGATGATCGGTCGTTTTGTCGATACAGCGAGGGGATCGGCGATGGGGACTGCGCTCGTTCCCACCATGAAGTCCTCTTCCTCGGTGTTTGGTAGCTTCTATTATCAACTGTTGATCTTGTTGTTTTTGTTGATGGATGGGCACCTGCTGTTCATCAACTTCTTCGTGCGGAGCTACGTCCACATCCCCATCTCTTCGATCCCTCGATTTGACACGGGGCTGTGGCCTTTTGTCGACATGATGATTCGGATCACAGCCGATCTCTTTACAACGGCGTTGGCGTTTAGCGCGCCTGTCATGATCGCGATCTTCATCACAGACGTCTGCATGGGCTTATTTAACAAGGTCGCACCTCAGATCAACGTGTTGTTTTTGATGATGCCCTTTAAGGCTGTCCTTGGTGTGCTCTTCTCGATGCTCGCCTTCTTTTTGTTTGTCCGCCAGAGTGAGTACTTGATGGCGCAAGCGCTCCACCACGTGTGGGAGGCGATCCGTCATCTGACCCCCTTCTGACGTCGGGTAGACACCCTATCAAGACCACCTCGCCTCTTCACTGTGCACAAAAAGAACCACGCAACACTTTTGCAGATGTGACGAACTTGTTATATTCGTTTGTGATTCGTAGGTCTCTCACAAGAGAAGGATGATACTGCCGAGATGTCCGGAGAAAAGACCGAAGAACCGACCGAACACAAGCTGAGGGAAGCCCGGAAAAAAGGCCAAATCGCCAAAAGCCAGGACATTACCTCAGCGGCTATCTTCTTGCTCGGTTTCTTCATCATCTACTTTACAGGAAGCACCATCTCCAACGAGTTGATGAACTTCATCAATATCTGCGTGACGGTAGCGACCACCACAAAAGAGATCGACAACGGCGCGATCTTTTACTTGATGCAAGCGGGCGTCAACACGATGTTTGTCTGCATTGCGCCTGTGTGTGCCGTTGCGTTTGTCGTCGCGATCTTTGCCAACTACGTACAGGTCGGCACGCTGATCACCTTTGAGCCGCTCAAACCACAGCTCAAAAAGCTCAACCCCATCGAAGGTCTGAAGGGGATGTTTAAGCTGCGTAAGCTGATCGAGCTGCTCAAATCCACGCTCAAGCTGCTCATCGTCTCCCTGATCGCCTACTTTGTCGTCAAAGACCGGGTCGTCAACATCATCCTCTCTATTCGCATGCCGATATGGCAGACGATTGGGCTCGTGTGGGACATGGTCTTCGACCTCTCGATCCGCATCGGGGTCGTCTTTGGACTCATCGCAGCCGCCGACTGGACCTACCAAAAGTGGCAATACAAAAAAGACATGATGATGTCCAAAAAAGACATCAAAGACGAATACAAAAACCAGGAAGGTGACCCGATCATCAAGTCCAAACGTAAACAATTACACCAGGAGATGGCCATGAGTGAAAGTGCACAACAAACACGTAAAGCCGACGCTGTCATCGTCAACCCCGACCACATCGCTGTCGCAATTCAATACGATGAAGACACCATGGGTGCGCCCTCTGTCATCGCCAAAGGTGAGCGTCTCTGGGCCGAAAAGATCAAAGAGATCGCCAAGGAAGAAGGCATCCCCATCCTACGCAATGTCCCCCTCGCAGGAGCGCTCAACAAACTCGAAGTCGGTGAAGAGGTCCCAGAAGATCTTTACGATGCTGTCGCCGAGATCCTTCAATTTGTCTACCAGCTCGCCGAAGATCGTGGTGAGATCGAATAACCTCCCACACAAATCACCCTGCTCTCTCCACATCAACCCAGTCACAAACCGCCCCCCACCTTCGTCTCTTGAAGAGAAAAAAACAACGCAAACATCTCGCCCTCGCCCCGGCGACCTTCCTTTCATCAAGAGACAAGACAAAGCACACCCTCGTAAGAAGCAGCTTGACGATAGGGGATCGTATCTGTTATACAATTTGGACGTATTTCTCATGATACATATGAAGAAGAGTATATCTACCCAAAGTAGCAACCGTACTTGTGGGTGAAAATATAAAAGATACAACACTTTATGGCCACCATACCAAACCACTTTCAGGAGAACTCCCTATGATCGTTGGAAACATTGCAGGAAATCTCGTCAACAACGTCGTAAACAAAGCTTTCCCCGGCGCTGCAGGTCAGCTCATGGGTGGTGTCGCCAAAGGCGTCACATCCTTCTTGATGGGTGACCCCCTTGGCGCAATCCAAGGTGGATTGCAAGCATTCCAAGGACTCGCTGGCGGACTCAGCAACCTCACCACTCCTAGCCTCAACAATATGTACGGCGGTGGCGGATTCCCACAAATGCCCATGGCCAACCAAGGCTTTGGACTCGGTGTCGGACTCGGCATGCCCACTGTCAGCACCATGAACCCACAGCTCGCTCCTGCAGCTGGTGCGCTCGGCCAAATGGCTGGTCTTCGTCAACAAATGATGGGACTCGTCGCCAACAAAAACATGCCCCCTGAGCAAAAACAACTCATGATGATGGAAATGCAACAGCAAATGCAATCCATGCAACAGCTCCTCCAAATGATGTCCAACATCTCCAAAGCGCAACACCAAACTGCGATGAACACCATCCAACAGTTCCGCTAAGAGATCGTCCCATCGACACGAAAGAGCCCCTCTTCAGGGGCTTTTTTTTTCTCCCAACATGCCCAAACCAGAGTGGATACACCACAGATATGAGCGACCCTGGGTTTCTCACCAAACTCGAAACAGCCATTCAGGTCACAGCCCACCAAGCAGTGTGTGCCCTCTACGAGTTTGTCTTCGTCCTTTGGTCCTGTCCAGAACTCATCCCCCCGATGTACCGCCTGTGGGAACATTCTCTGCGTATCTCTCCTTACACGCTCTTCGAGCAAGAGCCTCCCACAACACCCTCTCCAGAAGTTGAAATGACCTACGGAGAGATCTTGCTCCCCACCGTCGACAAGCTCTTTCACAAACTCGCGCTCGGTCCAGATGATCACATCATCGATCTAGGCGCTGGACGAGGAAGGATCGTGATGCTCGCAGCAGCAAGAGGGCTCCCCGCGACAGGCGTTGAGCTGCTCCAAACACTCGTCGACATCGCGACACACGCAACAAAGGGCTATCTACCACTCGCACAATTCAAGCAGGGGGATATTTGTGACGCGGACCTCTCCGAGGCGACGCTCATCTGGTTCTCTGGGACGTGTTTTCTCAAAGAGACGCGTGCGACTATCGCACAGCGTGTGGTCTCGCAGTGCAAAGAAGGTACACACCTCATCTCCTCTTCATTGCCACTCGACCACCCACAACTCCCAGTCATCGAAGTATACAAAGGCTGGACGAGTTGGGGACGTTCTCCCCTCTACATCCAACAACTCCAACAACCCTCGGTGGAAACATCGCCCTCTTCTCCGACACTCTGACATTTGTGTCTGTCTGGAGCTGACACTTTGTCTATTTGTCCAACATACACGCATCCCCAAAGCCAAAGCGCGCCGTTGTTTGTGCGAGACTCCGATGAAAAAACTTGATCTGGTACGAGGTTTGCTTATTTTTTAAACGAAAGAAAAGCTCCACTTTTGCTTTTGCAACGAAACATTCATCCAAGCACACCGCGAGGTGTGAGAAAGACAAGAGAAGAGACTTCTCATGGCGAATATGATCTTTGGAAAATTCTTCTGGGTGTGGATTGTCACGTTCCTCATGAGCGCGAGCTATCTGAGCGCCCGAAGTGTCATCAATCTCAGCCAGCTCTGGCGACCTGCCGAAAAGATTTTTGCCAAAGGTGGGAACAGTCACTCCGCCAACGCACTGCGCAAAAAAAGGCACAACGTCGTGACAGGCGGCCATAACATCTTCGACCCCAATGGTGGTCTGGTCACACCCCCGACAAAGCCAGCCCCACGCGTCACAGAGAAGCCCAAACAACGCGAAGAACCTAAAAAAGCGCAAGAAGGTGGATGTCCACCACGTGATCCAGACAAAGAGATGAAGGAGTCACGTATCCGCGCCAAGCTCAAAGGGACAAGTTACGTCGACTCCGATCCCAGCATGAGCATGGCCGCTGTCATCGTACGCGTCAAAGTCAAAAAGAAGATGACGCGGATGCGCAAGGGCAAAAAACAAGTCTACTACAGACGACGCACCGAACGACGTGTCGAGATGTTCCGCCCAGGAGATAAGATGATGGGCGCCAAAGTTTGCGCAGTCGAGCGAAAGCGCATCATCATCTACAAAAGCGGAAAATTCGAGACGTTGACGATCTTCAAGAAGAAGAAAAACAAAAGAAAGAACTTGTTTTACGGCGCATTTGGACAACAAGGCCCCGAAGGCACAAAAGGTCCAGGTGAAGTCAAGATCAGGGCCGGAGACAAGTTCGTGATCAGCCGCAAGACCGTAAACAACTGGCTGGCCAACCCCATGCAGTACGCGATGAGCGCGCGCATCATGCCACAGCGAGGGCTTGATGGAGGTATCCGCATGATCTGGATCCGCAAGGGCTCACTCTACTCACAGCTCGGCCTCAAAAACGGTGACGTCGTCAAAATGGTCAATGGAAAGAAACTCTCGGCCTCATCAGCGCTCGGACTCTACTCCAAGCTCCCCTACGCCAAAAGCCTTCGCGTCAGCATCGTACGCAAAGGCGTCAAACGCACCCTCCTCTACAACATTAAATAATCCCCCTCTTCCCTCTCCATCACAAAACTACCGGCGATCCATCTTCTTGAGCGTGCGGAGAACAGCACGTGCGGTCAATTGACCGGACTTCGCGACCTGCACAACACCTGGTCCAGGACGCGTCCAGTGCCCGGCTAGCCAGAGGTTGGGGATCGGTGTGATGCGATCCAGGCGCTTGAGATTGCTCTGCTCTGGCGTAGAGGCCCAACCGTACCATGCGCCATCGGTGTTGCGTGTAAAGCGCTGGACTGTCGCAGATGTCGCCGCCTCTTCCCAAATGATATCTTTGCGGATATCTGGAATCAGTTGCTCAACACGGCTGATCATAGCCTCTTGCAAACGGGGCTTGTTCTCTTTCCAATACTCAGGGGATTTGTGGACTGCAGGCGCGATCCCGACGATCGAGCTCTTCCCTTCGGGCACAGTCTCGGGATCGTGAAGAGACTGAAAAGCAAGGTAGATCGGACCTTGCTTGTCAAACATCGTGTCCTCAATCATGTCCTTGTCAAAGCAATTGTCGAGGATACGAGAATCGACCTGTGGTACATACCAATGCAGCGCGTGGTGCTTGATCTCCTTCGACAGATCGCGATCGATCCCCAAAAAGAGCACACCACTCGACAAAGAAGGCTCCATCCCGCGTAACTCGTCCATGTACTCGTCAGGCACGTGCTCTTCACCAACAAGGTGCTCCATCGTGCCGAGAACCGCAGCGTTAGAGACGACAGCCTTACAAGGAACACGCCACTGTTGCCCTTTTTTATTGCGGACGTGGACGGCTTGTGCGATCCCGTCCTTCATCTCTACATCGAAGACCTCTGTGCGTGTGTGGACATGTCCACCTAATTCCTGAATACGATCGCCAAAGGCATCCGAGAGCGCCTGGAAACTTCCCTTTGGATAGTATCCACCACCGAGCTGGTTCTCCCGAAAGAGTGTACAACCATTGATCGCGCCGATCTGTGTGGAAGGGAGCCCGATATTTCCGAGGGGTGCACAAAATGGAATCCGGGCGGCGTCGTTTTGTGTGTAGTGATCGAGAAACTCACGATAGGTTTTTCCGCCCCACTGACCATAATGCTCGGGACCAAAGTTGCGGATCACATGTACCATCTCTGCGAGCTTGTCGATATCGTTCGGGAAGACATCGCGAAGCGCGTCGAGAAACTTCTCCGTGTCACACCAGATCGGGACTTCAAACTCAGAGGTCACGACGACGTCCATAGGATCGGCACGATAAAACGTTACGCGTTCCCACATATCGAGGTCTTCGAGGACTCTGCGAAACATCCCACCTTCATGACAGCTTCCGATAGCGTGTACAGCAGCGTCAAAGGTAAACCCTTTGCGATAAAACGATGTACAACAACCACCCAAACGCCTGTGGTGTTCGAACAATGCAACAGAACGACCAGACTTCGCGATATATGCCGCGGCCGTCAGACCTCCTATACCACCGCCGATGACAACGACATCGACACCTTCTTCCAACATATTCTTTACCTCTTTCTCGAAGACATACCGTCATTTTCAATGCGGGAATATGTCCCACTCCTCCCCTCTCGTCAAGTCACACACAGAACAGAGCGGACTCAGAAAAAACAAAAGACCCTCAAATTTTTGAAGCATTTTTACAAAGACAAGACACATCTGACACACAATGGGCGTAAAAAGCATATGAAAAACGAAGAGATAAAATTCACATCAAACGGGGCACCATTCTTGCTTTTACAATAAAAAAAGAAAGATTTGCACAACATGTTTTTCCGAACAGGCATGATACGGCCTCGGGTGAGACCAGGAAGGTCTCTCGTCTGCGACCGAGGCCATCTCTTTGAATATTGCATGGATAATGAGGAAGCCCATGAGACACAAACACACAAAACACGTTTGGATCACGCTGATTTCCTTTTTGAGTCTTGCGTTGTTGACAGCTTGTACTGTCGCGGGACCAGAAATCAATGAGCCCCAGCCAGGCCAGACCGAGTTTACAACAGAAGACCCCAACGGTGGCAGTAATAACTACGGCCCAACCTCTGACGACGGAGCCCGCGCTGGTGGACAAGGCACCACCGAAGCCGCCCCCAGCGCCAACAGCGACACCTCTAGCAAAGCCCCAGGCGCTCCCTCTGGGCGAACAGGTACAGTCGAAGAAGCTGACCTCTACCGCGTCAGTGGAAACCTCCTCTTCTACCTCAACACCTACAAAGGGCTGACAGTCTTCGACGTCTCCGACCGCAAAAAGCCCAAAAAGATCTCGGGATTGCCTGTCTACGGTTATCCGATTGAGATGTTCATCGAAAAGAACATGGTGTACGCGCTCGTACGTGACGCACTGTACCTGAGCAAAGTCAACGGCAAATTCGAATTCCAACGCCGTCACACTTCTCAACTCGTCAGCATCGACATCTCACGCCCCTCCCAACCTCGCGTCCTCCAACGACTCGATATCAAAGGACAGCTGCGCGAAGGTGTCTCTCGCAAGATCGACAACACTGTCTACGTCGTCTCCTACGTCTCGCGTTACTACTGGTGGGGATGGAACTACAATCGCAAACAGCAAGAAGAGCAGGCGACTGTATACTCCTTCAACGTAGCCAATCCACGTAGCATCCAGAAGGTCCAAAGCATCGACCTGATCAAGGATCGCCCTCAAAACACACAAAACAACCCCACGACCACAGGGAACAGCCGCGAGTACTACTCCTTCTCAGGGATCACCATCTCCGCGACCTCCAACACCCTCCTCGTCGGAGAAAACTGGTATCACTATAAATACACAAACAACACAGGCAGTTGCTCAAGCAGCGAAAATAGCAGCTACACCAAACTCAGTGTTATCGATATCAGTGACCCCAAAGGCACCATTCGCGTCCACACACGCTTCAAGGTCCGTGGCCGCTTGACGGATCAATTCAAGCACACTTACATCTTCGATGAAAAAACCAAAAAAGGCACATACCTCGGGATCTTCCAACGCAACGAGTGGAACCGCGAAAACTGCGACTCACAACGCGTCGTGAAGAACACCCTCCTCTCCGTCGACATCACACGAGGAGATAACCCCGTCGTGCTCGATGAGCTCGTCTTCGGGAAACCCAACGAGACCGTACGCGGTAGCCTCTTTGACCCCGACCGCAAAGTCGTCTACGCGATCACTGCGGTACAACGTGACCCCTTCTACGCGATCAGCTTTGCTGACCTGAGCAACCTCAAAATCAAAAGCGAAATTGATGGACTCAGCGGAGACATCAACCTCTTCCGCTTCTTGAAGAACCGCCAATTCTTGCTCGCGGTCGGACGTGACAACTCCAACGAATGTACCGGCTTTGACAACGACGCAAGCGGGTGGCGTTCCACCAAGCTCGCGGTCAGCTTGATCGACGTCCGTGACCTCAGTAAATCACGACTCGTTCAACGCAAGTGTGTCCTCGTCAAAAACGCCTCCTGGACCTCCTCCCAGATCAACTGGAATCTCGACCAGGCACACAAAATGATCGGTCTTCACCACGAAGGCGACACCACACTCCTGACTGTCCCCGTCGACTACTACAGCAAGTCCGACTCCAGCAATGGCTGGTGGTGGTGGTACGAGCGCAAAAGCGCCATCGGTATCATGAAATGGGACCTCACCAAGTACGACGACACCAAGAGTGAAAAAGAACAAAACGTGATGGAGAACATCGCGACCGTTATCCACCCCAAAGGTTCGGTCAAGCGTACAGTCATCACCAAAATCAACAACCAACGCACTGTCATCAATATGTCCACGACACACCTCTCACTCGTGGATCTTCAGGACCTCAGCAAGCCCAGCCTGTTGTCCACTTATGACATCGCTCCCTATGTCGGTACAGTCTACCGCTTTGGAAATTACATCGTCGAACAGAGCAACCTCGGTCGCAGCTACCAAGATTACAACGAGTTCCGCGTCAAGAAACTCGGCAGCGGAGACCTGAACGACGCTCCTATCGTCAAAACCATCAAAATGGGTCGTATCCGCAACGTCATCCGGTGGAAAAACTACCTCGTGATCTTCAGCTACCCCTATGACAAAACGAAGAGCGACAAGTACAAGCGCCCTTACTTCGACTACTCCAAAAGCGTCGTACGTGTATATGACTTTACAAACGCGGCCAACCCCGTGCCCCGTGGAAGCATCACGCTGCCTATCGCGTTCTACCCCTACTACTACTTCTACTGTGGGACCTTCGATATGGCCTATCGCTTTGGTTACTACGGTTACAGAAACAATAGCTGGGTGAGCACAGACAGAGGTCTCGCGCTCCTCAACAACCGCAACGGCGTGCAGCGACTCTCCTTCCTCGACTTGAGCAACGGCAACAAGCCCGCGTTTAACGAAGTGACGCTGCCAGACCCACGCAAATACAACAACAACCAGATCACGGGGCGTGGTTACTACAACCTCGTGTCTCTCGACGGTTCACAGTTCTACCTGACCTTCAACACCTTCCACAAGCAGGTGAAGAGACAAGATCGCACATACTACCAATACCGCTACTACGCGCAGCCTTGGACCTTCGCCAATGGTAAGTGGAGCAATGGTAAAGAGATCAACATCCCCGGTCACCTGATCAGGGTCTTCCGCCAAAACAACAAGGTGAACTTCCTGACACAGGACTCTTACTACGTCCAACATCAGGTCCCACAGGGCAACGGCAGCTCCTACACACGCTACCAGCAGATCTTCCGCCTCTACCTCTTGCAAGAGTATGGAAAAGGCCTCGCTGTCCTGCGTGACTTCCACAGCTTCGTGAGCTGGTCACTGCGTGACCTCCTCGTCGACAACGGACGCATCTACCTCAACGCACAACGCGACTGGTACTGGATGCAAAACAACGGGCAAGACTGGAGTGATCAGAGCGACCACTTGATGATCTTCGACGTCTCCAAAGGCAAACTCGACAAGAAGTTCTCCAAGGCGACACGTACACAAGGTGTCCAGTTTGTCGGTCTGAAAGGAACCAAACTCTTGCTCAACCTGCCCAGCGAAGGTCTCCTCGTCGCAGACGTCGCGAGCATCGACGCCCCACAAGCGCTGCACTTCCAGCGTACACTCGGCTGGTCCACCAATATCGAGTTCTCAGGTGATCTCGCGCTCGTCGCTGCAGGACACTTCGGCATCTACCAGCTCGATCTCAACAAAGTGACCATCCCCGTCGAGCAATAATCCCCTCCTCTCCTCTCTGCTTCTGACACCCTCATCGACAATCCCACGACACGATATCTCCCGGTGAAAAATACCTCATATGAGGTTGTTGTTTCCCCTGGAAAAAGAGCTTGTTGATCGAAGAAAAACCCACTGAAAATGATTGTATGGGTGAGTCTTTGTACACATCCCAAACGTGCACCCACGAACGTGGTGTCCCGGAGTCCTTCCCCATCGTCGCAAAGAAACTACCAGAGGGGTGAAAAACAACGCCCAAAACAGGCGACTGCACAGGAAGTTGATAGGTCTTCGAAGTGCGCCCAAGTGGCTCCCCACGCTCATCGAGACGCATATCCCACAAACGAACGCTCTGATCGAGTGACCCAGACAGCATCCACTGACCATCTGTGCGAAACGACAGCGATAAGATCATCTCCTTGTGTCCGCCAAGAGAGCGCAAGTACGTTCCCTTGGGCAACCCATCCTGGTCAAATGAGACATCCCACAGTCGGATGTAGGACTCCCTGTTTCCTGACGCCAACCAACGACCTCTCGGATCAAACGCCATCGTGATGGGTTCTTCCTTAGAGAGCCGCAACGTCTTCATCAAAGCTCCCTTTGGGACACCGACAGGATCGGCCCGAAGATCCCATAAATGGATCGCACGATCTTCAGAGATCGACGCCAACATCCACCCGTTAGGCGAAAAATGCATCTCACTGAACGGAAAACGTGGTTGGGCGTTGGAGATGTTCTTGAACAGCTTCACCTCGACGTTCCCCTGTCCATTGAGGCTGATCCCCCACACACGGATCGATTCTCGATCAGAAGACACAAGCAAACGACCATCAGGCGAAAACACCAAGCCTGTTAGATACACAGCGTCATGAGCACGCCACGAGTACAGAATCTTTTGTGTCTCCAAAGACACGAGCGAGATCAAGCCGCTGTATACGCGCCCCACAGCCGCAATAGGAAGTGTCGGATGAAGCGCATAGTCCGCTGCCACAGAGACCATCACCCCAGGTCTCCCCAGCGTCCCCTTCGTCGAATACAGCCAACGCTCCAATGTTCCGAGCTTGTTCGCAGTGTATATCCATCGACGTGTTGGGTGAAAGACCACATCGAGCATGCTAAACGATGTACCAAATGAAGAGATCTTCTTGAGCGCATACGTCGGTGTCTGTTCAAACGACCATATCTGCAGCGTCGTATCCACGACAGCAGCGATCAACGAACCTGACGGATGTATGACCACTCGATTCGCTCCGGTCACAGCCCCAGTCAACAAACGCAACTGTGCGACGTCATACACACCCATGTCACCAGAGGCGAACACGATCAACGCCAGATGCCCTTTGGGAAACAACTCCATCGTCCGGATCGCAGATTGCGTCTGCGTTTGTTTATGAAGGGAGAGACCATCGTCACTACAATTCCAGGTGATCAGGTTCCGATCAGCGTCCGCGGAGAGCAAGTACGACGAATCCGCCGAAAATGCTATGTGTAGCAGCTCCGCCTTATGCTCGGTGTATGCCTTAAGAGGCTTGAGCCCGATCAAACCGTCATCACCTTCGATGACACTCCACACGTCCAACGATCGACGCTCCGTCCCGGCCACCAACATCTTACCGTCAGGCCGAAAGGACAAATGTTTGATCGCTGAGATGGTCTTCCACAAGACACCCCCACGACGACGTAGAGTGACCTTTCCAGGAGAGCGCTCTATCGACCAAAGGATGATCTTTCCATTCTCCAGACCGAGCGCGATCCACCTGCCATTAGGATGCACAGCCACTGCGGGAAATGTACGTACGGTCTCAAACTCGACGTCTCGCTGGGCATCGAGCAACTCTCCACTCTCCGACCACAAGAACAGACCACCATAGTTGTCAAAAGACAACAGCCCATTCGTGTTCAGGCCGTATTGGAGGCGAATCCAGCCCGCTGGATGAGCAAATAACCCCTCGCTCTGTTGGGCGCAAAAGCAGCGTTGTTTGTTGGCTTCGTCGCAGGTGTAGAGAGGTCGTTCAGGATCGGCTTCAGGAAGCGCTCCTCCATCCTCCCTGCGCGGTTCCTGTTGTCCTTCGATGGAGCGAAGTACACAAGTCTGCGCCTCACACTGCTCGCCTTCTCGACAATCAGCCGCGCGCTGGCAAGCTTTGGGGCCAAGGGTGATGACCTGCTGACATTGGCAGCCAACAACCATCCCGACACACATCACGACGCACACAAAGAACAGAGATCTCCAACCCATCCGATAACCTTTTCGCAAAAGACACAACAACATAAGCCTGCCCAAAAGGGTAATCGTCCCCAACCAAGATGTCCACAGGCACCAACCCTCATGCCATGAAAAAAGATGGTTTTTGGTGATACGATCCTCGGATATCTGACACATACTCTACAAAGTGCGTACAGCTCAGCGTTGTTCGCTTGGAATCATTACCTTTTTGTGTACTTCGATCTTGGAACGCTATTTGCTTTGAAAAAAAGATTGAATCGTGGTCCAAAAGTGCAGATATTGGTGACTGCACTCTTTTGAAGAACTTTGATGGAATGAAGTGGCGTAATGAAAGTCTTACAAACAACAATCTTTTGGGTCCTCGCGTTGTTGCTCGCGCCTGTGTTGTCAGGCTGTTTTGCGATGAACAGCGCTCCCACAGAGAGCGGCTCCCGGGACTTCATCGCACCCTCCTACCCAAAGGGTCAGGACTCATTCACAACAACTGAGACCACGACACAATCGGACACATCTCAACAAGAACAACCGACTTCAGGACAAGAGCCAGGCAGAGTGGACAGTGCGCCCAATCGAGACGGTCTGCTTGAGAAGCAAAATACCGAGAACAACTCACCTCCAAGCAGTAACTTTTACGATACACTCGAAGAAGCTGACCTCTACCGTGTTGTGGGTCAAACATTGTACATGCTCAACACGTACAAGGGATTCATGGTCTACGACCTGTCCAACCCCAGCGCGCTCAAAAAAGAAGCCACCCTCCCTGTCTTTGGTGTGCCTGTTGAAATGTTTATCGAGGGACAGCACGCGTTTGTCCTCGTGCGTGATGCGCTTCGCCTTGAGAAAAACAATGGCACTCTCTCCTTCCAGAGAAAGAATGTCTCGCAACTCGTCGTTCTCGATTTGAGTCACAGTCACGCCCCCAAAGTCTTGCAGCGCATCGACATACAAGGTCAGCTTCGCGCAGGTGTCTCCAGAAAATCCAAGACACACCTGCACATTGTCGCTCATATCACCAACAGTTACCAACAAGCCTGGCCTCGTCAACAAGGCACAGCGCAAGAGCGCGTCACGCTTTACACATTCGATATCAAGACACCGACCAACCCCAAACAACAACAAGTGCTCCAGTTACTCGAACAAGCCAGGGTTGACGATGCAGACACTGGCGAAACACCCATTCTGGAAGGCGTTGTCCTCTCCACCTCACAAAATCATCTGTTGATCGGCGAAAGGTGGAGTCTCGCACGGAAAAACAACGACGCAACGTGGTCCTGTCAATGGCGTAGTAAGCAACAACGAACGTACGTCAACGTCGTCTCACTCGGAAGTGATAGCGCCCTCCCCTCTCTACAAGGACGTTTTCGCATCGAAGGCGACATCAACGACCAATTCAAACAGACCTTGTACAAAGACGGTACCAACCAACTCTTTTACCTCGGTATCACACAACAAAAGAGTTGGAACGTCGCGAGTTGTGCGTTCACAAGTACACAAAACAACAACTTTGTCTCTTACAGCGTCAGCGCGCAGAGCGCGAGCACACTGCTAAAAAGCCAACCCTTCACGACGTCAGGTGAGACCATCCAGGCGAGCTTGTTTGACAAAGACGCCAAACGCGCCTTCATCAGCACGACAAACACAACCTCTGGTTCGTTGTACGTCATCGACTGGTCCGATCCTGCAGCACCAAGTACGGAGGCTGTCGAAGAGGCCTTTCCACTCAGCGCCAAGGTGATCAACAAGGTCTCCGAAAACCGCCTCTTGCTCGTGGGTGAGTCCTATTCAGAGCTTTGCAACAAGTCGAGCAGCAGTCACGTCTCAGGAACAGCAGCAGGGCTCATCTTGCTCGACTTGAGCAAAGACAACTTTCTGCAATCGTTGAGCGAGCGATGTGCAACAGCCGCAGGCTCGCTGGACGCGAGCAGAAACGTCTCGTTGAGTAAAGTCGATCTGGATCAGGCGCACAAATCGATCAGCATCCACCAAGACGGCGCAGCACACTACATCACGCTGCCCATTGAGTACCAACAAGCCCAAGACAACTACACAGAATATCGTACCGCCGTAAGCCTGTTCCGCTGGAAAGAGACACAAGCTGGTGGCAGCGCACCTTCGCCACTACAACAAGTCAGCGTCCTCGAACACCCGAGAGGCACAGTCAAACGCACGGCGTTGTTTTACCTGCCAACAGACGAAGCACAAGGGGCAAAAAGACGCCATATTCTGACCATCTCAGACACACATCTGTCTTTATTCGATGTACAAGATGACACAGCGCCAACGCGACGCTCTTCTATTGAGATCGCGCCTTTTATCGGGGCACTTTACCGCTTTGGTGGCTACCTCGTCGAGCAAGCACACTTAGGCGAAGGTTATGAAAAGTTCAACGAGTTTCGCGTACGTAAAGTCAGCAGTGGTGATATCGCTGACAACGAAGTGCTCGCATCTTTTCGCGTGGGTGCGTTGGAGCAAGTGCTTCGCTTCCAAAACAAACTCGTCCTCTTTCACAAGCTCGCAGACGATGCAAGTCGTCACGAAGTGCAGGTGTACGACCTCTCGAACCCACAAAAGCCCCAAAAACAGACATCTCTGGAGTTAACGTACAACTTCTCGGCGACGTATCGCTTTTACTGTGGTTCGTTTGAGCAGAGTTATCTCATCGACCAAGAAGGCGCACAAATTGGACGTCAGTGGGTGCCTACAAAAGAAGGACTCGTGGCGTTGATCAAGGACACAGACGCACGTTTTCGTCTGTTGTTTTTGGACCTTCGAAATGACACCCCATCCATTCGGACAAGAGGGCTTAAGGAGGACGAGGAATACCTCTACCTGATCCGCACCACGGAGGGGCGCTTCTTTTTGGTCAGTCGCGTCAAGCTCAGCACAAAGACAAGGGAAAAAGAAGTCACAACCACTTACAAGTACTATGCGCAGCTGTGGGTCTTTCAGGAAAGCAAGTGGGACAACGGCACAAAGGTCAATCTCCCAGGTAGACTGATCCAAGCACATATCATCGGCCAAGAGTACAGACTGTTGACCTACGATCATTTCGCTTACAGCGACAACGTTAGAGATGTCCTACGTATGCACTTGCTCTCCTGGAAACAACAGGAAGAAAAAGCTGCAATTGTCGCGACGACTTCGTTTGGTGGTTATGGCTTGCAAGATATCTTGCTGCAAGGACAACGACTGTATATCAACGCACATCAACGCGAAAACAACACCTCGACCAACCACTTGATGATTGTGGATCTCGTAGATGATCGATTTGCCCGACGGTACGAAGGTGATATGGGCACGGAGAATACGCGCATTGTCGGCGTATACCAATCCAAATTGTTTTTTGATGTCGCCCAAGAAGGCATCCTCGTTGTCGATGTACAAACCCCAAATATCCCAAAAGGCTTGCACTTTCAACGCACACCTGGTTGGACAAAGCACATCAGCTTTTATGGAAAATACGCCTTCCTCTCAGCGGGACACTTTGGCATCTACACCCTCGACCTCGAGACCTCTACTTTCTAGTCTTTCCCACACATTCCCCTGCCAGAAGTACAAAAACGTTGGATGAACACTTGCATCCTCACACAAAAAACAGATAATCTGTTTCGCATTTCAAAGAATGCATGTCACGTTTGAACACAACACCCTTGTAGGATGTCGTGGTGTATTTTTTGGAGACAATGAATCTCTTGTACTCATAGAAACAACACTTCACCCCCACGATCCCACGTTCGATAGAGGAGCCTTTACATGGAAGCCTTGACGACCTTTTTGTCCCAATGGTTTAACTTGCCCAAATCCTACGCACCATTTGTAGATTGGGGTGTTCGCGCAGCGATAGTCCTGCTTATTTTCATCATCGTCGCCTTCCTCGCACGCCGCAAGCGCATCGAGCGCATCATCGAATGGCTTGACGAAAAAGTGGGTGTCATCGAGTTGACTCCTGCGGATCGGAGCTTCTTCTCCTCTGTCATCCGTGGCGCCTTCTGGCTCGCTGGTTGGTTTGCGATCTTCTACACACTCAAACTCACTGCAGTCCTCGCGACAGTTGGTCTCTCCGCTGGTGTTTTGACGACCGTCGCAGCCATCGCCAACAAAGAGTTGATCGGTAATGTCTTTGGTGGCCTCGTGATCCAAGCACGCCGTCAAGTCGCTCCTGGCGATGTGATCAAAATCCTCGACATCACAGGAACACTCCACACCATCGGCCTGACCTCATGTGAAGTCGTGACCTTCGAAGGTGTCCCCCACCATATCCCCAACGCCAAGATGCTCAACGAAGTCCTGACCAATTATTCACAAGCGGGCTTCCGACGTGCAACCATCGACTTTTGCTACGATCCTGATGAGTCTTATCCAGAAGATCTGGAAGCTGTTATCGAAGAACTGATCGCAGAGACAGAAGGTCTGGCAGAAGGCAAAACGTCTGGCTTCGTGTACGGTGCGCTGACGGAGAAGGGACAAAACGTCTCCATCAACCTCTACTTCTCGCCAGACAACTGGTACAAAAATGCCTCCAATGCACGCCGTATCTTCCTCGAAAAACTCGATGAGAGCGACGTACAAATTGGTGTCCCCCAGATCCTCACGCTGCAAGTTGAGGAGCCAGAAGACGAGAAAAAAACCAAGAAGAAAAAGTAACCCATTCCCCCCCTCCCTTCCTCTCTCGACCCCCTGTAAGAGACTTGCGAAATCAACTCCATGTATGCTAGGCTGACTCGGATTTCTGGAGCACCCAAACAGCACTCCAAAGGTCGCGAACTGTTTGGACCCTTCGAAAGGGTCTCAGCAAAAAGGAAAGAGCATGCATCGTTTTTGTCATTGGATTCTTGTTGGATTCTTACTGTGCACTTCACCGACGTATCTCTCGGCACAGTCGCTATCTCTGTTTATCCAACCTCCATCCAACACAAAAAAGGACACCCAAGCCCAACTCTGGGTAGAAGGTGTGGTCTCTGACACCCTCCGCAAAAGGATGGGACAGCTCTCCAACAAACTCGGCGAAATACCTGCCGCAAAACAAGCACAGCAACGCCAAGCGATGCTCGCGTTTAAGATCGGCAAGAAGGCCTTCGAAGAGCTCAACCCCGACCTCTCCTTTCGCAAATTTCAACAAACTCTGCGTCTCTTCCGGCAGATCGCTCCTTACGCAAACCAAATCGAGACGTTGTGTCGTGCGCTCCTCTATATCGGCGTAGGACATCTGCTCAATGGACAGCAAGCGAATGGACAAAAATCGTTTGAAGAGGCCCTCAGTTACTGCCCCAATATGACCCTCTCAGGGATCACGACAGAGAACGACAAGCTGCAGATCTTTCGCGCCGCACAGTCCACCATGAGAAGAACGCCAAGAGGACGACTCAAGTTCACCGCCAACATCCCCGCGAATGTGTTTATAGACGGTCGTTACCGCGGTCAAACCCCACTCACCTTGAGCCTGCGCAAAGGCAACCACATCGTGAGCATTCGACGCGCCGGGTATGTCCGCTGGGGCAAAATACTCAACGTCACACAAGCCACAACGCAGACACTCAACGCAAAGCTCAAAAAAGTCAGCACATTCCAAAAATGGCTCGCGCTCGGAACGTCTGCAACACGTCACGTAAGAAAGACTGACAACGTCCACAGCAGCGTGAGCGCGTTCGCAAAGTGGGCCTCTTCTTCCACACTGATGTTGCTCCATGTTTCAACCCTACAGGACGACGTTATCGTCCACGCAGCGTTGTACGACATGCGCAAAAAGAAACAGCTCGCAGCAGGTGGCGCACGTGTCGAACAAGGCACAGGCGCTGTGGGACTCCGCTCCATGGTCAAGCAATTGCTGGCAGGGCAAGATCCTGCTATCGGCACGTGGAACCCCGGCCTCGCAGCACCGAGCATCTCTGGCTCGGGCCCCAATGTCGGTCTTATCGTGGGGGTCGCCGCAGGCGCTGTCGTCGTCATTGGTGGCGTCACCGCCGCCATCATGCTCGCATCCCCACCCACTTGCCCAAGCGGTGCATGTGCACAAATCAAACTGATCCCCTGAACCATATTGAGGCGACTTCATGGTACGTTGGTTTTTTATGTGTCTCTTTTTGCTCAGCTTGTTTGCCTGTGGTGGAGGTGTCCCCTCTCCACAAGTCCGCTTGCAAGCGCTCGATCTGGAGAAGGTTACATTTGCTGACTTCGTCGTGTTTTCAAGCAAGTTGACCTGCGCCCAAATCTCACAAGAGAACTACCTCTCCGAATCACCGAACACAAAAAATGCACGACTCTTCTGCCAACCCATTAAAGTTGCGGACAAAACTCTGTGGCTCAAAGATCTCCCCGTCGGAAACGACCTCGTGGTCTTTGTCGTCGGCATCACGCTAGAGAACAACCAGAAAAAGATCGTCGCGACAGGCTGTGTTGATCGCGTCCAGTTCGCAGAAGGTCAGCTCGCGAGTCTCGACATCAAAATGCTTGACGTCACCCCCACCCCCGCAACAAATGGTTGTCCATCTGGCTCTTAGGACTCATATTGTCTCCTGAAGCGCAGACAAGCAGCTCCGCCTGTCTGCTCATAGACATAGGAGAGCAACACCATGTCCACACAATTATCCACCTGGCAACGTGCCTGGCAAAGATATACAGATTTTTTCGAAGGACTCCTCCCCACACCCTCAGATATCGCAGATGGTGAGTCACAAGGCAGCACCGAAATGGGTCTTGTGCGTATCCCCGCGTTACTCCTCTACACACCACTCTACTACTTGCTTTTTTGGAGCCTTTTCTTGTTCGTCTTCCCCTTTATGCTTATCGCAGAAGCCCTGTGAATGTTCCCCCCAACCCCTTACATCAGCTCACCCCTGTAGACATCCGACGCTCTACCCAACGAGGGGTGGATAGAGTGGACTGCGGATCTTTTTACGAAGCGAGAGGTGTTTGGGTCCAAGGACAAAGCGCACAAATCGCTTCATCTCTTCATCCTCTAGCATCGCCCTCCTCAGCTCCCCTCCTGTAGACGATCGCTTCAGCATATCCTGCAACGCAGGTTCGAGAGAGTGACTGGTCAAGAGCCCCATCTGCACAGTCGCTCGAAAAACAGCCGCACGCCACTCATCAGGCGTTGGTAGCAGGCTCCTCTCTTGGAGCGAGCACAAGGAGAGCATGGTTTGCCAGACTTCATCAGCGACACCCGCCGGGCAGGAGGCATACTGGCGCAAAGCCTCAATGATTTCGTAGATTTGATCTCCAAGCGCGAAGTGAGCCCAAAGGGATGGCATCGACGCCGCGAGCATTTTCCCCAACCGATATCGTAGCTCACGTGAGGACAGATTCGTCCACGCTGGCTCCGAGACCAAAAAAGTCGGGGTCTCAAGGTCAGCCCAACACCAATCGTCTAGCGCCTCTTGTGTCCCCCACAAACGAACGTGTGTAAGATCCATCAATGGGACATCTTCGGCGAATAAGGTGGAGAGTAGACCATCTTCCTCAAGCGCTTTGGCATCTTCTGGGGGAGTCGGCACAGACAGGGCTGGCAACCAACGCTTTTTCTTTTGCGCGAAACGCTTGAGCAGCTTTGAAAACTTCTCACATGCAGGTCCAAAATCAAACACCCACTGCCGCTCGATAGGTGCCAACACGTACCCTGGCCAAAAAGTTTGGGGGCTGGGCGGTGGCAACATAAACGGTAGAGACTCCCCCAGCTCATGCAAGAGAGAGGCGATCAAGGCGACACCGTTGCTCTCTCCCGAAGCCTTCCAGAGGATTGACAGACGAAGGTACGCGTCTGTGTGGTCCACATCCGCGAGCAACGTCCTGATCCACAAAGCGCTCTCTTCCTCAGGCGACTGAGCGAGGCGAGCAGCGGCGTCGAGTAAGACAGGCTCCTCCCCCAACCGATGGAGTCCAGTCACATACGTCGCCATGGCCATATTGGGACGCAACAACTTGTGCTCAAACAACTGCGCAAGTTCACACAGATCAGAGCGCATCTGCTCGTGTTCCCCTCTCTCGTAGGCCAGATCGATCTCCTTACACAGAGAAGCGACGCGCTCGATATGACTGACGTGTAAGACCCCACTTTGCTCTACAGGAACTTCATCCCCTTCGACTAGACGCGCCATCAAACGGCGAAGATAGACAAGCTCGGCTTCGGGGAGACGTTCGTGTTCATCAAGGAGCTTTTGTGTGAAGGCTTTCGCACGTTTGGGTTCGCCACGCTGCAAGTAAATACGACTGAGTGCGCGCAGCGGTTCCAACAGCGAGCGGTTGTGCAGATGTGCGTTCAGCCAGGGTTGCAAGGCATCATCACTAAAGCCCTGTCGCTCGAAGCTGCTGGCCATACCTGTGTAAAGGGACGCAAGCCTCTCGCTCATATTCCCATCGTGTGGGACTGCATCGATCTCCCGCTGCAAGAGCTCTCGTACAAGCTCCTCCTTGCCCCGCTCAAGCGCCCACTCTCTCAACACGACATGGATATTGGCTTGCTCTGGAGCGAGCTGATATGCCCTGTGAAGGTGCATAAAAGCCAGATCGTTTTGTTGCAGATGCTCTCTCTCGATCAGCGCGACCCGCGTATAGATGTGCGAAGCTTCACGTCGATCTACCGCGCGACCTGGTTGCTGAAGCAGAAGCTCACAAAGCTCCTGGTATGCCCCTACATCTTCGAGTGTGCGTTCGAGTAATTCGAGAATGGAGCGCTCTTCAGGCGCAAAGATCTGGGCAAGGCGATAAAAAGAGAGCGCTTGGTGGGGATCGTGAAGTTGTCGGTACCAAAGATCGCCAAGCTGGACATAAAGAGTCGGCAAGTGACCGGAGAATGTGGGATCCACTTCGAGCAATTGAATACGCTGGTACATCGCCTGTGCAGCGATCCCCCAGGCTTGGTGAAGGCTCGCGAGATCTTCGATTTGGTGAAGCAATGCCTGAAAAGGGAGTGAGGTCGAGAGGAGCAGATTTAACTCACTGCTCGCTTCGTGAGAACGTTGCAGTGCAAACAGCAAACGCGCGCGCAGTAAACAAAGCTGACGCTGGTACTCGATCGGCAACTCATCGAAGCGGTAGATTTGAAGAAAAGAAGAGATCTGCTCGTGTGCAGCAGGGTATTCGAGCATCCTCTGTAAGAGCCTTAAACCTTCGGATGCTGTCGCGGGAACGTCCAAGACGGCCTTCAAGGATTCCAACGCGACATCGTACATTTGAAGCGGCGAGATCGCGATTTGAACGATCTCAAGGTGGATTTGCGTGTGCTCCTCTGGTAGCTCCAGGTACATCTGAAGGCTCTGTAAAACCTGGAGCAATGCTTCATATCGACGCATCTTCCGGAGCAATTGGGCCAGAGGACGTAAGATCCCCAACGAACCGGGTAACAAGTGACGCGCTTGTTCATAAGCATGAATGGCTTCGAGGGGTTGGCGAAGTCGACGTTCGTAAAGCTCGGCAAGTTGTTGCCATAGATTGGCGCGTGTTGCCTGCAACTTTTCAAGCTCGATCTCTCGACGCAACAGTTGACTCACCAACACATCATCTTGTTCCTGACTTGCGAACTGACGCCATTGTCGTATCACATCGATATGATTCGGATACTGCTCTGCGAGTCTCTCGTAGATCCCCACCGCCCTCTCTCGACTCTCAAGCGACTCCGAGAAGCAGCGCGCGACTTGTAAGCGAAAACTGACTGGACCATGACCTTCCAATGACAGGCGTTCCAAAATACCGAACACAACATGTCCACGAGGCATTGGCAGAGCGAGCCTCAAACAACCTTGTAAGATCTCAACGTCATCGGGTTCAAAGGTCAAGGCCATCAAACAAAAACGGAGCGCTTGATCGAGTTCTTGCAGCTCTTCTTCGTGTAACACGAGCCACTTACGCAGGAGTGTACGTCGCTGAAGTGGGTCATCACACGCGTAAAGATGCAGACGGTATACCCACAAAAGCAGCTTCCACTGATGTCGGCGCTGCAATGTCTCGCAGACCAGATCGAAACGATAGGGATCGTGGGGGACACGCAAAAAAGCCTGCAAAAAGAACGGAAGCGGTTCAACATGTGGGAGTCGAATTTGTTGCAATGCCCGCAATAATTGCAACACAAGGGCAGGAGACGAAGGGAGCCAACGCACATCAGGAAGCCCCGGCAAAAGAGCATCCAACACGCCCCACTGCTCAGCAGGGATGGCGGCGTTGTAGAACTCCTGCCAAAGCTCAGGAGAGCGAGGGTGGAGACGAAATAACGCACTCCAAGACTCAATGGCCTTCTCAGGCGCCGAACGCACGTAAATTTGTGCGGCCTCAATGAGGCAACGTTGTGCGACCTTTGGATCGGGCTGTTGGCTGGCAAATCGTTCGAGATACTTGGCGTGTTCAAGGGCATCTTCGGAAAAGACCCCCTCTCGCACACGCTCTGACTTCGCAGCTTGCAGCTCACTCGAAGACCAAAATGACCCCTTCAGCACGTCGAGCAGCTGTCTCAGATGAGTTTGCCAGCCAAACGCACGACATTGCCGAACAACCCAGTAAACCATCTCCTGCGAGACTGTCGTCTCTGGTGCGTTGAGTCTTTGCACAAAGAGTTGCAATGTATGGTGGGGATGGGGGGCGAGGCTGAGCGAGAGAGTGAGCGCCTTGTGGTTGGCTTCTTCGCGCAACTCATTGGACTCACAACGACGAACAAACCGCAGGTAAAAGTCACGCAAAGAGGTCCACAAACGATGGCGTGTGAGACCCTTTTCAATCTCACGAAAACAAATGGTCTCGCCATGCTCGCCTTCGAGACGTTGCTCGATTTGGTGCAAGAGTTGGGGGGGAAAGCGAGGGTCCTGGTAACAAGAGAGCAGAGAACAAACACCACGAGTGTACGAAGGTTCGGAGAGCAAGATTCGCTGCAGAGTGTTGCGCTCTTCTTCGTTGAGTTGAAAGTGCAGAATGGACTCTTTTTCCCGGCGTAATAACCGCGCAATATGTGGGTAGTCGTCCTGCAGATCGTCAAGAGGATGGTGTTGGTTTGGTGTTTTGTAACACTGGAAGGCTTTGAGTAAGAGCCCACCGCGTTTTTGCCGTTCAGACGATTGCCCAGAGAGCCACCCCTGATATGCGTTGGTAAGTTGGTTCCACTGCTGTTGTTGGGCAAACTGGATCAAATCGGCATAAGGGGGGAAGGAAGATGTATTCGCCAAACCACTCTCCCTGGAGCAAAAGGGTATGAAGAGCTGGCCACCATTGCGTGACGTGCTCTCTTGAGGAGGTCTTAAAACACGGGCTTTAGGTCGTATGGGACTTGCAAGCGAATGTTCTCGGAGCCGTTGAATGCGTCAAAAGTCCACCGCTTCATGGTGCGCTGGATACAATTTGTGATGGGTTTTCCGCGAAAACGTCGGGTCATCGCACGTACACCAGCGACATCACCAGAAGGTCGAATCTCCAACTCCATGATCAAGCGCCCTTGGACGACGACCTTTCGCAGGTAGTTTTCATAGCAATATTTGACTTTGCCCATGTGCTTGTTGAGCGTTTTGATGATGCGTTTGTACATCGAGCGGGAGATCCCTTTGGGGATCGGTCCTGTCGGCTTCGTCTTCACCTTGATCCCCAGACGCTTGCTCGCGGCTGCGAGCGCAGCGAGCTGTGCTCGTTCCAGCGCAGAGCTCGACTGTTTAGACGTGATGGGCGTGATCTTCCGACGCACGACCCGCCTCGCGGTGCTCCGACCGCGGACTTTTTTTCGCTTCTTGGGTGCCACTCTTCTCGGGATGTATGTCTTCCCTTCCAACAAGGCTTTTCGCTGCGCTTCTTCTTCTTTGGACAGCTTGCGGCCCTTTTTGATTTTCTTGAGGAGCGCGATCTTTTGGCCTTTTTTACCAGGCGTGTCCTTCTTGAGTTGAGAACCAAAGATGAACGGCAACGACACGAGCAGCAACACGAGCAGACCACCACCGATGATCAAACGAGACGTCCACTTCTCCTTGATGGTCTCTTTAATTTCGATAATATCGGCATCATCGACATCAAACTCTTCAAACTCGTCTTCCGCTTCCTCTTCGGGGAGTGGAGGAAGAGTCACCTCCAAAACACCATTGTCGATGCTTCCACGCGCCATCAAGTCGCTCTCAAAGAAGGACTCTTCTTCGGATGACTCTGCGAGTGGAGGAGGCGTGAGTTGGTCGAGCTCGGCGGGCAACGCTTGGGATTCGAGCGCGATATTTTGACCGTCAACAGGAGACTCCGAAACAGCCGCCGCCTTCGTTTCGACCTTCTCCGATGTTTCCTCTTTCGCCGGCGCGATGTCCTCACTGGTCTCTTGATCAGCCAGGAAAGGATCTTCTTTCTCTTCCAGCGCGAAGGGATCTTCTTTTTCCTCAAGCGCGAAGGGATCGGGCTTCTCTTCTAAAGCGAATGGATCGGGTTTTTCCTCAAGCGCGAAGGGATCTTCTTTCTCTTCCAGCGCAAAAGGATCAGGCTTCTCTTCCAGTGCAAAGGGGTCGGGCTTCTCTTCCAACGCAAAAGGATCGGGCTTCTCTTCCAGCGCGAAGGGATCTTCTTTTTCCTCAAGCGCGAAGGGATCGGGCTTCTCTTCTAACGCGAAGGGATCCTCTTTGACCTCAAGCGCGAAGGGATCTTCTTTTTCCTCAAGCGCAAAAGGGTCTTCTTTTTCTTCGAGTGCGAAGGGAGCCTCTTTTTCCTCTGGTACAAGAAGGGAATCTTTTTCTTCGAGTGCGAAGGGATCGTCTTGTGTCGTCAGAGAGGCAGGTTCTTCGACTGGTATCTCTTCTTCTGAAGGGGCTTCGACGGGGAGGGGTGCGTCTTCGACCGGTGCGTCACCGACGAGATCGGCAATCGATTGAATACGAGTGGGTTCAGCGGCATCGAGTTCATCGTCGGATTCGGGGATATCGTCGAGGCTGGGTTCCGGTCCGTGGTCAGGCAGGCTCTCTTGCTGCCTTGCGAGTGGACTGACTGTGTCTTGTACGGTCCGTTGGTTTTCAGGAGCGGGCTCTGCGATATTGGCCTGAAAAGAGCTCTGCAGGGCAGGTACTTTCGAGGCAGGAATCCAGTCAGCCCATCCACCGCGCCACACGAGGTTTTGACCATTTGCACGCCCGCTTTTGATGTGCGCTTGCAGCTCACTCAAGACGGTGGGTCCAATAGGTGATCCCCCAAGCGCGATAAACCAGACAGGTTCTTCTTGTTTCTCTTCGCGCAGTTGTTTGAGCCAATCTGCCGAGATACGTGCGACAACGGTGCGCTCGCGGCCCTCCTCTTCTTGGGAGGTGTGAATGGAAGCGCCTTCGGCTTGATGGGCCTGATACGCGGGGTGCTTAGGCTTAGACGCCTGTGGGGCAGCAGGTGATGTGGCAGGCACAGGTCGAAGAGGTCCTGCTCCCGCACGTGCCTGACGTGCTGTGGGATCGCGTACGATAATGATGTTCGAGCATTTCTTACATCGAATCTTCAGGACTTTTTTTTGGACTTTGTGGTCTGCGATGGAGTATTTGGCCTTACATTTGTCGCAGATAAATCTCATGGGATTGGGTTCTCTTGTTTGTGGGGTTGAGGGATTTGTGTAAGCACGATAGACAAAGAGCGTACCGCATATGTCTGGGCTCGTATGGAGGCCGGATTATAGCACTTGGTTTTGGGGAGTTCAACCCTTTTTCTTCGTTCGAAAAGTGGGATGAATGGAAGGTCGATATGCCCGATAAAGAGAGGATGTACCTATGGAACAGACAGCGCGCGTCGTGCCTCCAACAACGAGAGATGCCACTCGCCGCTCTTCGAGCGATGGAAGACGCTGTGCATGGGCTTGGGCTCTTGCTTTTTAGTGTGTAGAACCCACCGGGCATACGCGATCCTCGCACCACTCTCCTGATGAACATAGCACTCTGTCACGCGGGGTTTCGGAAAGGACTTCTCTTTCTCCTTTAAGTACTCCATCAACAGCGCTCGGACGACTTGGCTGGACAAACGGGTACCATCGCTGCGTTTGTATTTGACCATAACCCCTCCGCTCCATTCATACGCACCGAGGAACCACTGCCCTTGGTTGGAGCGGAAGAACTGTGTGCGACGAAACAGCGTATCGTCATCGCCAAGAGATAGAGACCAGTGAGCCCATGCGGTCGAGGGATCATTTTCCTGGAAGATATAGAGGTCTTTGAGTCGAGCGCCTGTAAAGCGTTCATTTGCGTCTTCACGCCAATAACGACGGATCAACCGCTTGGCCAACGCTGCAGAGAAGCGCTCACCTTGTTGCCCATGAAAGCGAACGTTGTAGGAGACCTTCGTCGAGGGGCGGGCCAAAAACCACATCCCTTTGTTGGCGCGCAAGAAGACACTTTGGTACAGCTTCCCCTCAAAGACATGCTTCTTCTTGCGGACCTTTCGCTCATGAGAGAGCCAACGAGCATACGCGATCGCGCGTCCCTTCGGTTGGTAAATGTACAACTCGCGGATCAACAACCGTCGTCTCTGTGAACGCCAATAGCGACGTAACAAAGAACGAGCTACCTCACTTGAGAAGTGGGCCTTGTCGTTGGCCGCAAATTGCAGTGAGCCTCCGGTTCCTACTTTGGGGCGCGCGAGGATCCAACGTCCTGATGTGTCACGTCGAAACAAACTTTGGATCGACTCTCGCCGCCCTTTTTGCCAATGCACGATCGAATGTGGACGACTTTTCACCTGATGGATGTACATCAATTGTGGCGAAAATGTAGAGGAGTTGGCGGTGTAATAATCGTTGAGGAGTCGCCTCGCGACAGCCTCATCCAGCCGCTTGCTTCCCTTCATCGAGAAGGAGTACAGCTCGTCTTCCGCAGTGCGAATACCATAACGAGAGAGATGCCAGCGCCCGTCATTAGAGTAATGGAACAACGTCTTCACATACCACGAGCGTAGACGTTTGCCGGGCGTTTGCTTGTGTAGCTTCCAGTACGCGAACGCCTGATGACGTTTAGGCTCCTGATACACGTATAGATGGATAATTTTGACGTGTGAGAACCCACCACGTAGCGCCCAAAACTTTTTGATCAAGGCTTTGGCCGTATTGGTTTTGAGAGTGGCGCCACTGTTTATCGCACAACGGACCTCGTAAGAACCGTCAAGCTCGGCCTGTGCGAGCACCCAACGTTGATCGGAGGAGAGCTCAAACAGCGAGCGCGTTCTTTTCTTGCTCTTTAAGTCGATCCAGTGGGCATATGCGTAACGCTGTCCAGGCTCCTGGTATACATAGAGCGAGAGGTTCTCTTTTTTGATGGGGGTGTTGTGTTGCTCGAAGGAGAGCAACAAGAGCTCTTTCGCGAGGGCTTCGGAGAGTCTCTCGCTGCTGGCTTTTTTGGAGGGATACACATCGGGCTCACGATAGCCCATAGAGAGGAGGGTTTTTCGGACCGTTGAGGTTACGTAAGCCCGCCCAGAATCGACGCTCATCACACCAATAAGTCCGAGCAAAGCGATCGTCTCGATCGCACCAAGGAAGATCCCCACAATCGCGATGCCTTTACCTCCAAACATGCTGGGTTCCCGCGCGATACGTCGACGAGCAGAGAAGCCTAACAACAGCGCGAGTGGACCAAGGACCAAAAAAGGCAACAACAACAAAGAAAGAATCGCCCTCGTCTCTGTTTGGAGAGGTCCAGCCTCGATAGAAGACTCCAGATTTTCGGCCCAAAACTCTTCCGCAGATTGTTGTTTTTGGTCGCGTTGACTTGGCGGAGGTTGAGGGGGAAGTTGCTGTTGGGCAGCGAGGCCATGTGCTGGCGTGGGTGTCGGCGCGGGAGCACTCGAACGGGGTGCCGGGCGCGGCAGCGGCGTCGGTGCAGATGCAGCGAGACCATGCGCTGGCGTCGGACGCGGCGTCGTCGGAGCGAGACCATGCGCTGGAGTGGGCGTCACAACAACGGGCTGGTGTGGGACGCCAGACCCGCCTGCGGGATGTTGTGCTGGTACGTTAGAAGAGGCTACGTTTTGAGAGGGGGCTGCGTTTTGGATAGAATGTTGGATGAGCTGGTGGCGTTGTTTTTGGTACTGTTCATCCTCACTAGACGTCTCTATGACAGCTTGTCGCACCTCTGGGAGGAATTGTTGTGTATCGCTCTCTTCTGGAGGTGGAAGATCGTCAACGCTCTTCACGCCCAGCGCCTCGGGAGGAGGCTCTGTGACCAATGTACTCTTTGCCGATTGCGTGCCAAAGCCCTGCGCTTCGAGCTCATTCATGATCAACAAGGGGTTCCTGCTGACCGCTGTTGATTCGACAGGCTCGGAAGGATAATCATCCTCATCGAGATCTACATGTTGTGCTTCGGCGGGGTTTTCCTCGCGCAAGAGGACAGGGTTGAGTCCGATCGCAGTCGATTCATTGTGGACGATCCCCTCTTCTTCGTCATCAAAAGAGAAGTCAGAGACTTGAACGGCGGCGTCCCCTTTCGGTGCGAGAGTGTGTTCCAGGGGGGCAGCTTCATCAATAGAGATAGAAGAGACGACAAAATCATCCACAGGAGGTTTGGGGCTGCTGTCTTCGTTCTCGTCTACCGCCTCGTTCGTTTCCTCGAAGTCCTTGGGCTTTTGGACATCATGGATCGAGATCGCGACAGTGCTCTCGTGTTCGATGGGGATATCGTCATCTTCAAGAGAATCCGACGCTTGGGGAGGCACTGCTGTAAAAGCTGAGTTGTCGTCCTCTTCGGAGACCTGTATGGTGTGTCCACAGTTACACGGGAACATGTATCCAGCGGGATAGCCAGAGATATCATAACGTCGGTCACAAGAAGGGCAATGAATGAACATATGGATCCCTTTGATGCCATTGACAGGCTCAGGAAAGAATGTTTCAGGCTCACAAGGTCTTCATTTCTAGCTGAATCCAACAGTCATTGTCAACGACAAACTCCGATGGAGCCACTCTTGACACGCATGAAAGCGATGTTATAGTCAGCAAACATGAGCGAATTTTTTCGAAAACCGCTCCAGGTCTATTCCAGTCCGGTGTCCACTCGCGCTGTAAAGAAAAAGCACGAGAAAAACCGGACATATCGAAACGCCTCATGGAGAGTTGGCGACCACAAGAAGCGTGTGGAGTTGTTATGGCCCAAGCTCTCTAAGGCCAAGAAGTTGGAGGACGTACAGTCACCCCACCCCCAACCATATACAATGTGGTAGAGGGACCGTGAAGCGGTGACGTGCAAAGAACCGTATGACGAATCCAGCAAGTAAATTTCGAGATATCATCGAGAACCTTCCCCCTTATACCAAGATCGCGATCCTGACACAGGACAACCCGGATCCAGACGCGATGGGGGCGGCCTTTGGTGTAGCTTACCTCTGTCGGCACCTCAACCCAGAGCTGCAAGGCACAGATATTTTTTACGGAGGTACGATCTCTCACCCCCAAAACCGTACGATGGTCAACATCTTGGGCCTTCCAATGCGCAAGATGAAGCAATTCAATAAGGATGACTACCAAATCGTCGTCCTTGTCGACGTCGCATCAACGGGTAAAAAGAATTTACAATCCACGGACGTCAAACCCGACATCATCATCGACCATCACCGCGATGATCCCGAAGGGGACTACATGCTCAAGGACATCCGGCCCATCGGCGCCGCGTCCTCCATCGTGACGTCCTACTTTCGAGAGTTTGGAATTGACCTTGAGACTGGTGACGAGAGCGGCATTAACGACGTCTCAAACATTGCGACGGGCTTGCTTGTCGGCATCAAAACCGACACCGCTGAGTTGACCTCAGCCAACGTCACGCCACTGGACTTTCAATGTTATGAGTATCTCCTCAAGCTGACCGATCGCAAAAAGCTCCACCAAATCATCAATTACAACATCCCTGGTTACCTCTATCAACTCAAAGCCGAAGCGTACCGCACAATGGAGAGTAAACACTCCGTTGTCGTCGCAGGGATTGGCATCATTCCACCCCAACAACGAGACGGCATCCCCATCATCGCAGACGAGCTGTTGCGGATGGAAGGTGTGGAGACTGTTGTCGCATACGCCATCGTAGAAGACCGTATTGTCGCCTCTCTGCGTACAACCAATGACGGCATTGAGGTCAACTCATTCTGCCACCAGATCTTTGGAGAAGAATTTTCGGGAGGCAAGATGGGTTGTGGTGGTGCTTCTGTTCCTTTGGGCTTCTTGACCCCGGAAAATCAAGCTGGAGAGGCCCGAGACAACGTGTGGGATGCTGTCCGTGCGATGGTACACTATCGCGTCTTTCGCGTTGCATCGAGTGGTTAAGACTGCTCCAAGCCCCATACGTAAGCAGCCCCCCTTCAGGTACACTTGCGTCGTTGTTGGTTGTAGATTCGAGATTACGGAACATGTCACTGGAGGCCACATCGCAATCTGTGGTTCAGTCGGTTTTAACGGAGATTTTGCCTGATGAATATCAATTGCCCGCAATGCCAGATGCAGATCAAACTGGCCATTTCCCAGCTCCCCCCTGGAGGAATTGATATACGATGCCCTCGCTGTCGACATCGCTTCCATCATGATGGCACAGGCCAAACAACCGCGGCTCCTAGCAAGACGGAGCGTTCAGGCAGAAAAGACCCGATCGCTGCGACCTTCCGTGAGATCCCAAAGATCACGCTGGAGACACTCTCCTCCGAAGCCATCAACAAGGGCAACAAAGAGGAGCTGGAGCTCGATCTCCCTTCGAATCCCGATGAGGATGACTTCGACTTTGGTTGGGACGAAGAGCCTTCTGCACCTCCTAAATCTGCGCCGCCACGCGCGACAGGCGCTCCAGCCCCTGCCCGCACCGCACCTCCCAAACCCGCATCGCCACCACGGGCCACTGGCGCTCCTGCACCTGCACGCACTGCACCTCCACCGGCTCCAAAGACCAACGACGCACTCGCTGACTTTGTCGATGAAGTCGAGCTACTCACAAGCGATGAACCGGTCGCAGCGCCAAAGGCCGCACCGCCAAAGACCAACGACGCGCTCGCTGATTTTGTCGATGAAGTCGAGTCACTCACAAACGATGAACCAGTCGCACCTCCCAAACCTGCTCCACCACGCGCGACCGGTGCGCCCGCACCTGCACGCACTGCACCAGCTCCTTCAGGAGGTGGCGATCCTCTCGCAGGACTCGTCGCTGAGCTCGAACAACTGACCGACGAGCCCAAAGCAGATGGCGCCGAAGAGAGCGACGAAACGCAGTACCACATCCGACGAGAGTCCGGAAAAATATTCGGCCCCTTCCCCGTCTCCGCGATCAAAAAAATGCTCACCACCAAACAGCTCTCAGGCAAAGAAGACCTCTCTCCAGACGGCGGCTTCTGGAGTCCCATGGTCGACTGGCCTGAGTTCCGGGACCAACTCCTCTCCGAAGGTGTCACTGCGCTCCAAGAAGAAGCTGCTGCTGCGCCTGTCGCACCAGCCACTCCCAGCCCCGCTGCAGCCATCCCTGCCCCTGCGCCGACCCCACTCGACGCCACAGAGGAAGAATGGGATATCGATGACCTCGAACCCATCTCACACACTGCCCCCAGCGAAGAGTTCGAGTTTGATGCCGACGAAGTCGCAGATTTCGCCCCTCCTGAGCCAGTGTCTCCTCCCACACGCAAAGTCCCCGGAAACATCCGCTCCGCGCTCAAAGATGAAGTCTTACAACAGGAACTCGAAGGTCCTAACAACAAGCTCCCCCCAACCCCTGTGATCGCTGGTATCGCCGCGCTCGTTCTCCTCCTGATGGGGAGCGGTGTCTACTACTTCTTCTTTATGGGAGATGGTGGTCCTGCCAACACCATCAAGTTCAAAACCAACCCACAGCGGGCTTTCCGCACTGATGCGTACAAAACGTACAAAAAAGTGCTCCTCCCAAGACTTCGTCAACAAGTTGAAAGACATCCGAAATCAGAGCAAGCGCAAGTCCTCCTCGGAATGGGACTCGCCTCCCTGTTAGAGCACCACTACGACAAGGCGCTCAAGCTCGAGCTCGCGAACATCGTCCAACGCCTCTCGGACGTCACCAAAGAAAAACCCGCGACACAAGCACGCAGCTGGCTCGAAGCGATGTTTGCGATCACCAAAAGACGCCCCAAACAAGCGCTCAAGTGGCTCAAAAATATCAAGCCAAACTCCAAGTACGCGGTCGATGCGCTCTACGCAAAAGCAACAGCGCTCTGTATACGTGGCCAGTACAAGCAAGCCCAGAAGACCTTTGGCGCGCTCCTCAAACGCCGAAAGCAGCACGCCCGCGGATTGTATGGTAGGGGCAAGTGCTACCTCAAACGCAAACAATGGTCCAAGGCCTTCCAATCCTTTTACGGCGCCACTCTCATCTCCAAAAATCACCTGCCGTCCTACCGCGCGCTGATCGAACTAGAGCCCAAAGTCCCCGAACAAAAAGGTCGCTACAAGCTCCTTTGGGAACCGGCAGAGAAAGCCTTCATCGCGTCAGGACATAACAAGTGGACAGGACAATTCTTCTTCAGTCGAGCCCAAAAAGCATTCCAGGGACGACAGTATGAAGACGCTGTCAAATGGCTCGACCAGGCCATCAAGTTCGACAAAACCAACAAACGCTATCTCGACAAGCAACCGCGCTATCTCTTCGCGACAAGAAACTACACACGCACTATCAATCGATTGAAAAAGCGAATCAGAGAGACCCACCCACTCGTCGCTGAGTACTACCTTCGCGCAGCTTACCGACTCTCCAACTGGACCGCTGTCCGTCAGTGGAACATCGACGCACGCAAGAAGAGCTTCCAAAAGAATGTCGATATCTGGTACCTACGAGGCCTGATCCAAAAAGTACAAAACCGCATCCCCCTTGCGGTGAAGTATTTCACGAAAGCCCTCGAACTCAGTAAACAAAAACACCTGCCCTCTAAAGTCTCTATTGCCAGCATTCTTCAAAAGACAAACCAAAAAGAGAAAGCCCAACAGCTCTGGCAACAGGTCCTCGACGCGACCACCAAAAAAGACAAAGACGAGACCAAAGACGACGACAAAGAAGGCAAAAAACCCGCCCCCAAAGGCAAGGCCAAAAAGGCCAAAAAGGCCCAAACACCCAAACGCGCTTACCACCCCCTTGACCTGGCGCTCGCACAAGCAATCTTCCTTCGACAAGCCGGAGATTTTGAGAAGATTATTCCTATCCTCAAACCGTTCCGCAAAACATACCCACGTGATGAGATTGTCAACGGACTCCTCGCGACGTGTTACATGAAACAAACGCAGTACTCCAAGGCCGTCAAACTCTTCACGCTGACCTTTGAAGTCGATCCCAAAAACTACGAAGCGCTCATGGGACTCGCAGAGATCGCCGAAAAACAAGGTCGATTGAAAGAAGCCAAGGACAGCTATCTCAAGCTGCTCAAGCTCAACAAACGCGACGCAAAAGTCCTCTACCGACTCGGACGCATCTACTTCTCGCTCAAACAGTACCCACAAGCACAGAAATCACTCGAGCGTTCCAACGACTTTGATGGGAAGATCGCAGACGTCCACTACTATCTCGCACGAATCAATGAGATCGGTAAAAAACCCTTCTCGACAGTCCAAGAGAAATACGAAAAAGCCATTGAGCTCGATCCCAAGCAGCGCCGATACCTCTATCGCTTTGCCAACTACCTCTACCGTCAACGACAGGTCGACAAGGCATTGCGCATCTACACTCGACTGCTTCGCAACCGAAAACAAAGCAAAGCTGAAAAAGCTGAAGTCTACTTTGAGCGTGGAAAGCTCTACATGGATGTACGCGCATGGCGTCTCGCGATCCGCGACACACAACGCGCGCAACGTATGCAGCCCAAAAAGGTGGAGTATATCCTCCAGCTAGGAGAGGCTTATCGCGAAGCACGACGCTTTCCCCAAGCGGCCAAGTGGTACCGAAAATACGAACGCGCACTCAAGAGCGTCTCAAAAGATACACTTAATGAAGAACAATTGAAGCAAAGACGTGTCAAACTCTCCAAGGTCTATGGACGACTTGGCGATATCTCTCGTGAGAGAAATAAATTCAAACGGGCCATACGTTATTATAGACGGGCACTTCGACAAGACAAAAATGCAGTGATCTACTACCGTCATCTCGGCTATCTCTACAAAGATACAAAGAGATGGAGTCAATGTATCCGCGTTTTCAGTAAGTTTTTGAAGAAAGCCCCACGCGATCATATGGATCGACGCGAAGTCCAAAACGACCTCCGCAGCTGTCGTAGCGCACAATTCGAGTGAGCCTCTATCCACCCACCCAATAAGGCCGTCGGATGGAAAAAAGCGAACACAAGAGGGCAGTGGATGGAGCCTCAAGCAAGGCACGAGGAGAAGGCATAGCATCGCTACGCCGACGACGAATCACGACGCTTGCGGTTTCAGCAACAACCTCCTGTGTTCGTCTCATTTTCTGTATCCTTTTTTTCATTTGGCGGCCTTAGTAGATGCTCACACCGTGGGCTCTCACCCCACGACCTAACCTAACCCGACAAAGGAGACAACACGTATGCTCTCGTCGCTCATCTGGCTTTGGCTTGCACATGCAGGACCAGGCGTCGCAACGCCCCCATGCAATCAGCCCCCAAAAACCGCTGCAAAACAAACAACAAACACTGCAGCGAAAGCCAAAAAACCAAAGTCTATCGAACTTGGTCCCATGCTCTTTCGCATCAAAGACGGACGTGTCAAAAAGATCGAGCAGCTCAGCTACCGCGAGCTCTACTCTGTCGCCTCCAGGATGTACGCACAAAAGAAGTACGCACAATCCATCGTCCTTTACAAACGCATCCTCAAATACTTCCCCATGCACCAGCACCTGTATGCGGCGCGATACAACCTCGCCTTGTCTTATGAAGACAACAACCAATGCGCCCTCGCCCTCCCCCTCTACCAAAAGGTGATCCAATCCACCCCCAAGAAAAAACAAATCGTGCTCAACGCGAAATTCAGACTCGCGTCCTGCCATAGCCAACTCAAACAGTGGCAAAAAGCGTTCGATTTGTACGACAAGTTGATGCAACGCTCACTCGAAGATGAAGATCGCATCGACGCGCTCGCTTACGCAGGCGAAGCCCTCTTCCATCTCAAACGCTTCGCAGAAGCACGCCCACTGCTCGAACTCTCTGTCGCCATTTACGCCCGCAAGCTCGCTCCCAAGCAGATCATCAGCTACGCAGCCGCGATGGCACAGTACTACCGCGCCCGTATCCTCGACGTGCAGTTCCGAGAGCGTCCCTTCCGTCTGCCACAAAGCCAACTCAAGCTCGACTTCGAGTTTAAAGCTGACCACATGCTCAAGGCGCTCAGGCTCTACTTGCAAACCATCCGTCTCAAACACGCAGATTGGGCCCTCGCCTCAGTCTACCGTGTGGGCGAAATGTACGAGAAAATGTACGCCGATATGATGGCCGCCCCCAGCCCCAAAGAGCTCACCAAAGAGGAAACACAGATCTACTTCCAAGAGCTGCGCAAGAAGATCAAAATTCTCCTCGAAAAAGCGCTCAATATTTACAAAAAAGGCCTCCTCCTCGCCGACCGAATCGGCATCAAGGACAACAACTGGAAGACCCGCAGTAAACAACGCTACGAGGCAGTCCTCGCGTTTTACACCAAGCACTTTGGCCCCCACAAAGACAGCAAAAAAGCCACCAGCAAACCCACTGCACGTAAGACCGACACAACACCAAAGACAGCTCCCAAAGCAACAAAACCCAAAAAAGCTGATCCAAAGGCCGTGAAGACAGCCCCCAAAGCTGTCAAAGCTGCTCCAAAGGCTCCCAAAGTCCGCACAACGACGAAAACCAAAACAGCCCCAAAGGCTGCCCAAACAACTCCCCAAAAACCCTCCTCACGACCAGCCAAACGATAGGATAGCTCGATGCGGATCGGATTGCTCTCAGACACCCACGGTTATCTCGATCCACAGGTCTACACCTACTTCGAAGAGTGCGATGAGATCTGGCACGCTGGCGACTTTGGAGGCGTTCACGTCTCCGAAGAGTTATCCGCCTTTCGCCCTCTACGCGGTGTCTACGGAAACATCGATGACACTGCGCTGCGGCGACTGCATCCGCTCGATCTGAAGTTCGATCTGGACGGCGTACGTATCTGGATGACCCACATTGGCGGATACCCCAAGCGTTACAACAAGCGCGTCCGGACACAGCTACAAGATGACGCGCCAGATGTCTTCATCTGTGGCCACTCCCATATCCTCAAGGTCGCAAGAGACCCGGCCTATCAACGTATGCTCGTGCTCAACCCAGGTGCCGCAGGAAAACATGGGTTTCACCATGTGCGCACGATGATGCGCTTCACCATCGCCAAAGGCACGATCGATGATCTCGATGTGATAGAACTCGGACCCCGTAGTGGCCTCGGAAAAGGCAGCCCCTCTTGACACTCACCACACTCGTCACGCGTTTACAGACTCAACCCCTCTCACTCCGTCAGCTTCTCGCCTACCCCATCCCCACACATATTTTACAGCGCTTCGCGTGCGCCTGTGCAGACCGCGCACTCGACGCGACGCGAAAGCTCCAAATGGAGCCCGATCCACGCTGCTGGCGCGCCCTCACACTTGCACAAGATTGGCTCGAAGACAACGCCTCAGAAGACGACCTCGCCGAAGCTCGTGTGCTCGCGACAGATGCATTCGTCAACGTCGCGCGCCGCGTGCGCACAACCTCCATGCACATGAGGGCCGCCTCTGCCCGAGCGTTCGGCGCCACACATAACGCCCTTGAGAGTTTCTACCAAACGACTCACCTACACAACGTCATCATCGCCACCTCCAAACGCTCCATCGAAGCCGCACAGATCATCGCCTTCAATCTCTCCGAGTACCACGCAACAAGTGATGAGCTTTTGTACGTCGAGCAGCTCGAACTTCAGTGGCAGAGACAGCACATGTTCAGCCTTCTCTCCTCACTCCTGCAACAAAGAGAGCGACTGCATACACTCCTCACCATCCGACATCATCGACTCGATCAACAAATACAGCACGCAACCTCACAGTGGGAAGGTGTCCTGTTTGGTTGACATGCTCCCTCGCCACATCCGGCCAAAGACCTGTCAATTGAGCGAGGAGCTTTGCGCTTCGTGTGAGAACACTCCAGCGCTGGACACATCCCCCGCATTCTCGTATACTCAGGACCTACCGTATAGACTCTAAAAACGGAGCTTTTTCATGAAGATACTTCCATATGGATTTGGAATATCCGTTGCCCTCTACGCCCTGTCTCTACTCCATTGTGCCGGACAGATTGTCCCTGCAGAGCAATATCACGACGCCTCTGTACAACAAGACACGATCACCCAAGACATCATCCCTCAAGACACCACACAACCGCAAGAAAAAGATGAGTCCACGCAGCGACCTGAGACATCCAACAACGAACCCAATGCCTCAGAAACCAACGACGAACCTCTCACACCAGACACGCCGCCCCAAGACACAACACCTTCGGATGGATCATCAGGTGAAGAGTGGTCCACAGAGCGCTCCTTCGAGCCAACACAAGAAGCCAACAACGAACCCCCCACACCGGACACACAAGAACCTTCCACCCCCGACACGACGCTCCCACCTGAACGTATCACATGCCCAAAGGCTCGCACAGAGTGTGGTGGTGTATGTGTCGATACAAACACAGATGACCAGCACTGTGGAGGATGCAACAAAGCCTGTAATGCACCTCTCTCTTGTGTACAAGGAGGCTGCAAGCGCACTTCGAAATTGTGGGGCAAAGCAGGTGAACACTTCACACCTGCGGACAGGTTCTTCGACTGGTCCTACGCCGGCTATGCATACGGCGAAGCTCCCCTCCCGACGAAGAAGCCAGACAAAAAAATCACCGACTTTGGTGCTGTGGCAAATGACAACAAAGACGACACTAGCGCGTTTGAGAAGGCCATTCAAGCTCTTGGAGGCAAAGGTGGTACGATCCGTGTGCCGGCAGGAACGTTTATCTTGCAAAAACGGTTACGCCTCCCCTCCCACACAGTCCTTCAAGGCAAAGGTTCCAACAAGACCATCCTCTCGGTCCCCAAAAGCCTGACTGATGTTTACGGAAACAAGGGACTCAGTGGAGGTGGTACGTCCTCGTACGCCTTCTCTGGTGGATTCATCGAAGTACGTGGTTCTTCCCCTGTGCGTTCGAGCAATCTCCTCGCGAAAGTTGTAAGCAACGCCAAACAAGGGAGCAAGCAACTCAAAGTCGATGATGCGAGCAAATTCAAGGCAAAACAATGGGTGTTACTCATCCAAACAGACACAAAAGGCAGCTTGATCGACGCCCTTCACAGTCAATTGATGAAGGGAGGGACAGACAACGTTGGTGATCGCTGGAGTTTCCCCAATCGCGTCGTCTCCATCCAAGGAAACAACATCACCTTCGAGCGCCCCCTCCCTCTTGACATCAAGACCACGTGGAAACCCACTTTTTACACTTTTTCAGGTATGGCAACGCAAGTGGGCATCGAAGGCATGACCATTCGCTTTCCCAAAACCAAATACCCCGGACACTTCAAAGAAAAAGGATACAACGCGATCGACTTCAGCAAAGTGTATCAATGCTGGGTCCGTGACGTCAAAATCGAACACGCCGACTATGGCGTCAACTTCCGCGAGAGCTACCACTCCACAGCGACAGGTGTGACCATTCGTTCGTCCCGACCCTCTAGTAGTTTACATGGACACCACGCGATCAGTATTGGCCACGGCGGAGGCAACTTGATCATCAACTTCGATATTGGCGCGACCCTCGTCCACGATATTACGGTCGAATGGTATACAACAGGTAACGTCATCACAAAAGGAAAGGGCAAGAACCTGCGGATGGATCATCACAGAGCCGCCCCCTTCAGGACACTCTGGACAGAGGTTGACTTGGGTACAGGAAAAAATGCATTTACAAGCGGTGGGCGAAAAGACAGGGGGCCACATACAGCCTCTTACTCGACGTTCTGGAACCTCAAGGCCAGCAGCACAGTCTCCCTCCCCTCTAATGAATACGGATCGCAGATGACATTTATTGGGTTTCCAACAAGCGCGAGCAAGCCTCCCTCCAAATACGACTGGTGGCTTGAAGCGATCAAACCCTCTCAGCTCGGTCCAAAGAACCTCTGGGAAGCCATGTTGCTACGACGTATCGGACGCACCTCCCCCTGATGTCCCCGACTCCACCTACTTTCTGTTAAACCACCCATCGAGTGAATAACGACCTGCCCCTGTAAAGACCAACGTCAAAAAGGGGATCGCATAGAGGAGCGCAAACTCCTTCTTCTTCCAGGGATCACCACCGTGAATCACGAAAGCCGCGACCAACATCGTGATCAACAATGGGACCGCCGCAGCTCGCGTAAACAAGCCCAAGATGATCAGCAGCGAACACGCGACCTCCGAAAAGATCGCCAAAGACAGCGCAAATGAGCTTCCCAAACCGATGGGATCTGGAAACTTGCTGGACAACACGCCAAACTTCATAAGTTTGCCAAAACCGTGCGAAATCAGCATGAATCCGCCCAAAAAGACGCGTAAAAATAACAAACCAATCCCTGTGAGCATGGGTTTCATCGCTTCTGGGATAAATTTTTCACCAAATGATAGTAGATTCATATTCTCTCCTGTTGTGTGCGGGATCACAAAAATACAATGCTCCCCAAGATGGGAACGCCACACAGGAAAACAAAGTCCCTCCAACACGAAAGTCACGTACACCCCACTCATACAAACCAAAAAACATTCACGACTGCTTTGGCCTCGCGCGACTCCCTCCACGAATCCCTCGTAGCGCCTGCCTTGTCGAAGCGTTCAAGTAGAGATCATCGCGCGCTCCTGCCTGCCAGTGCCGATACCCAGCGCACGCGATCATCGCCCCATTGTCCGTACAATACTGACGTGAAGGCAAAGAGACAGACAACCCTTCTTTTTGTGCGCCCTCCGCAAACACCTCGCGTAGACGACTGTTGGCCGCGACACCGCCAATCACAGCGATCGTATCGAGACCTTCTTGCTTTGCCGCGCGCAACGACTTGCGCCATAAGACCTCGACGATCGCCTCCTGAAAAGACGCACACAGATCCGCGAGTAATTCCCCTTCTGGCGGTGTATCAAGACAATCAAGGGATTCGAGGGTCTGCCGAAAGGACGTCTTGAGACCACTGAAACTAAAATCCAATCCCTTGTGCAACATCGGTCTTGGAAACGCGTACGCTTCCTTGTTTCCGCTTTTGGCGTGTCTGTCGATCTTGGGTCCACCGAGATAAGGTAACGCCATCATCTTGGCAGCCTTCTCGAACGCCTCTCCAGCCGCATCATCGTGTGTCGCTCCCAAGAGTTGAACATCACAGTGATCATCAATACGGTACAAGCAGGTGTGACCACCAGAGACCAACAACCCAATAAACGGGAAGCGCTCAGGCGCACCTTCCTCAAGAAAGATCGACTCGATATGACCTTCCAAGTGATTGACTCCGACCAGATCGCAACCCCAAACGTACGCGAGAGACTTCGCGAGCTGCACACCAATCAACAACGCCCCGATCAACCCCGGTCCTTTTGTCACCGCGATCACGTCGATCTCTGTTCCTCGCTTGCCCGCCCGATGTAGCGCCTCTTCGACGACCGGGATCATGTTTTGAAGATGCGCTCTCGTCGCCAGCTCTGGCACAACTCCACCGTAACGTTCGTGAAGCTCAAACTGGCTGGAGACGACATTCGCATGCACCTCCACACGCCCCTCTTCTGTCACATGAAGAACCGCAATACCCGTGTCATCACAAGAACTCTCAATCCCCAAAATCCAGGTCATCTCTCTTCCTTTTTCCAGTATACTTCTTTCTTGTACAGGTCTTATCACCTGTATCCCAACGAGTATGGTTTGGGCGCTTGATTTGTCAACAGGTTTCCTGTTATCTTCCCACACGCATAGACAACACATAAGTCTTTATTTTACAAAAGACTTATCGAAAACACACTCGTAAAAAGATCTACAATGGAGAGAAGACTTGTCTTACCTGCAATCATATACACGAGACGAATTGGCGACGCTCCTCATGCCCGTCTGTCGCAAGGCTGCCCTCAAACGCCGAAAACACGCAACAGAGGAAGTGCGCGAGGCCTACGCGCAGAAAAAATCACACTACCACGCCAAACAGATCTTTTCCCTCCACTACCAACAGCATATCCACTCTTGGGACGAGATGACCGACCTCTCCAAAGCGATGAGGGAGTGGCTCAAACAACACGTTCAGATCTTCTCGCTCGACACATTGACTGAACAACGCTCTGAAGACGGCACCATGAAGTTTTTGTGGCAGCTACCGGACAAAAAGACGGTCGAGAGTGTGATCATCCCAGCAACAGGAAATGATGCCCATATCACAGAGGAAGGAAATCAGTTCAGAGGCACCAAAAATGAAGCCGCACTTAAGCCGGACAATTGGGATCGTATGACGATCTGCATCTCCAGTCAGGTAGGCTGCGCGATGGCTTGCAAGTTCTGCTTGACAGGTGTGCAGGGATTTGACCGACAACTCGAAGTCCACGAGATCGTCACGCAGGTCGCGCAGCTCGCCAGAACATATCCTCTCAGCAATATCGTGTTTATGGGGATGGGTGAACCTCTTCACAACCCAGATGCGGTGATCAAAGCCTGCAAAATCTTCCGCGATGACGCTGGATTGAGTTTCTCACGTCGCAGAGTCACAGTCAGCACGAGCGGACTCGTCCCACAAATTGACCGCCTACGCGAAGAGACAGATGTCACCCTCGCCATATCGCTCAGCGGAACACACGACCCACAGCGCGAAGAGATCATGCCGGTCAACAAAAAATGGCCTCTCAACGAGCTTCTCGACGCCTGCCGACGTTTTCAAGGGAACGGCAAGGTGTGGATAACGTTTGAGTATGTCATGCTCAAAGATGTCAATGATACTCTCGAAGACGCGGCGCGTCTAGCCGACATCCTCGAAGGGATACGTGCCAAAGTCAACCTGATCCCCTTTAACCCCTTTCCGGGCTCGATATATGATCGAAGTGATCCTGAGCAGGTCCAGCGCTTTAAAAATGCGTTGATCGAGAAAGGCGTGTTTACCTCCGTCCGCATCTCACGAGGTCAGGATATCTTTGCCGCATGCGGACAATTACGCAGCGCCTTTGGTACCGCTCGTGGGACGGAAAAGCATGCTCCAAGCCTACAATCACCGCCACAACAAAAAAATCACTGAGCCCCCAAGCTCCGTGCTCTCATCCGTGACGAATCCCACACCAACATCCATCCCCTCCTCAGCTTCAACGAGCTCCCCTCAAGGACACCCTTTCGCTGAGCGCTTCACGAACCCAAAGCGGATATGCCTGATCCTGTGTGAGGCCACATAGTCGCTCTTCGCGAGCTCCTGCCAGTTGACACCATCTGTCGAGCGATAAAAACTTTGCTTGCTGTACCAGTTGTTCCAGCCACCTCTGACAGCGACATATGTGCCTGTTTTGTCACTACGAGATATCGCCCCAAGCTGGACACGCCCTGTCCCACCGACGAGTTTGAGAGGTGTCATCGTCCAGGTCTTACCTTTGGGGCTGCTGTAGCGTTTATTGGTCAGCCAAAAGTGAAACGCTTTGCCATCCCAGATCGGCTTGGAGGCCGGCGCATCAGGCACAGTGACCTTCTTGAAGGTCTTGCCTGCGTCCGTTGAATAACAGACGCTTTTGTTGCGACTCACGACGACGATCACGCCACCTCCGCCTGCGATGCCGAGCACTCCGCTCGCACACGTACGTTCGAGATTGGTGGGACGTGTCCACGTCTTTCCTTTGTCCGCGCTGATCAAGATATCCCTCTTGGTCCCGCTCTCACCGGTGATCACAAAGCGACCGTTCGCTCCACCAACTTTGACAAAGGCAAAGGAACGCACATTCCAGACAGTCCCTGTGGGGTCCTTCAGGTCAGCTTTGGCCCCATCAGTCCAGGTCTTTCCACCATCGTCAGAGATCTTGGGCGTTCGTCCACCAGTGATGATACGTCCAGCACCAAAGTCGATCCCACCGTACGATGAATCCTTGATCACAGTATCCCATTTGACACCATCTTGTGAACGACGAACAGACCCCGGCGGGCCCCATCCCCACGTCCCAACAAACCACCCATTACCATATGTCATTCCCATCGGAGCGCCTGGATGGTGGTCACAATCACAAGGATCTTTGGTCTTGCATTGACCAGCCTGCATAAATTGACATGAGAGCGCATAACATTCGACCTTCGCCTTCTTTCCACAAACAGCGGCGTCTCCTTCAAGCTCCCATGAACGGTTGGCCTTCCAGGTCTTACCGTCATCACAGGAGATCATCGTGCGACCAATATCCCCTTGGGCCACAAACACAGGAACAGGTGCAGGTGGTGCAGTGTCCGGAGGGGTTGCCTCTTTGAGCGGCTCCGGTGTCGGCTCTGGGATCGGCTCTGTCGCTTTCTCAATAGACACACCCTCAGGTTCAGGGGTCACGCTGGCGTCCTGTGTCGGTTCAGGTACATCATCATGTGTGTCTTCCTTGACGCTGCCTGCGTCTTTTTGTTCGGGAGTGCTCTGTGTATCGCCGACAGATGGGTCATCTTTGGTTACAGAGTCTTGTCGCACAAGCGTATCGCGGACAAATGAATCGGAAGTGTGTGTATCACGTTGGCCAGCATCTTGTGTTGTTTGTTGGTTGTCACCACAGTTGCCAAACAAAAGCACAGCACAAAAAAGGCAGAACAACGAAAGTGAATGTCTAAACACAGTACAACTCCTTGTTGTAGGCAAGATGAAGATGGACTCGTTTTTTCACTGTAACCCGGGAGATACGAACTGTACAAGATACAAAACACGCAAAGGATGAAACCCCCGACCAATCAGTCCTCTCACATCACAAAGAATTCTCTCTCAAAGAAACTCGTCAAAGAGTTGCTTTTCTTGATATAGTTTACCAGGGAGCATCGATACAAACAGAGCTCTAGGACTTTTTCTTGGAAGGAATGTTATGCTGATCCAGCAGTAAAAGCGAGACTTTCTCGAAGACTCCTCATCTCAACAACAAAGCAAATCGCTTGTTTTTTGCAATGAGTGTTCCACATGTACGAGGTAAAGGGCAGCAACAACGACAGGACAAACAGCCTGGGTTCTCTCAACAAGGAAGAAAAAGGAAGGCGAAAAAAGTGAATTTGTTTACATGGGTCGAACGTTGGGTTCCAGAAGAGATCGGTAAAGATGATCCTATCGTAAAAAGGCGAGCTGTCTTCACACTCGAATTGGCCTTTTTGATGAGCAGTCTATCCCTTGCCTTGATTCCTGTCGTCTTGCCTGGAAAGCTCTACTTCACAGCCTTCATGTTGGTAGTGACAGCGTTGGGTGCAGGAGCAACCTTCTTGCTCATGCATCACACACACTCACTTGACTGGTCCGTCCGTTGGCTGCTCTTTTTCTACGCGGCCTCAGTCTTCACCAACACAGTCGTCTTCGGTCCGAGTATCCCCGCGATCGCATCGATGTTTATTCATCCCATGATGGCTGTCTTACTCTCCCACCGTATCTCCAAAACCTTTTGGGGGTTTGTCTATGTAAGCTATGCCATCGTCGTCCACATTCCCGGCTTACAACTCTACCACCCTAACAAAACAGTCGATCCCGTCACTGAGCAGATCATGCTCGGTATAAGCTTGGGGATCGTATTTATCGCATCTTTGATGCTCATCGCGTTGTACGAAAGTGAAAAACAGATCAACGAAGAGATCATCAAAAAGGGACACACAGCTCTGCAAAAAAGAGAGCGACAGCTCAAAACTGTTCTGTCACACGCCCCTGTGGCGCTTTGGGTCTGTAACCAAGACGGCGACGTAGAGCTTGCGGAGGGTCGTAACCTCAATCTCCTACAAAAGACACAGCTCACACCACAAGATGAGACTCCTTCGCTACTTCCAGAGCTCATAGAAGGACTTTCGCAAGCGCTCGAAGGCAAAACGCAACAAAGCCACTTGGAACATAAAGGACGGTACTTTGACGTCCACTATGCGCCCTTCACAGACGAAGAGAACAAGACCTCACAGGGTGCGCTCATCGCGGCCATCGACATCACAGAACACCATGAGGTCGAGCGCGTTCAAAAGCTCAACAAAGAACTCGAAAAAGCTCGCGACCTCGAACGTAGCGCCAGCAAGGCCAAGAGCGAGTTTTTGGCCAACATGAGCCATGAGCTACGCACCCCCCTCAACGCAATCATTGGATACTCCGAAATGATCGCGGAAGATATCGATCCCGCTGAGAGTATGGAGCTGCATGACGATCTCAATCGCATCCAAACCTCCGGCAAACACCTGCTCAGCTTGATCAATGATCTGCTTGACCTCTCCAAAATCGAAGCCGGACGTGTCGAACTCTACCCCGAAGCCTTTACGCTCACACCCTTCCTAGAATCCCTACTCACAACGGTCACTCCGCTGTGTCTGCAAAACGCCAACACCCTCTCCTCTCTCTACCGCATCCCACAAGATGCCACCATTATCACGGACCAAACGAAGTTTCGTCAGATCTTGTACAACCTCCTCTCCAACGCCTGCAAGTTTACCAAGCAAGGCAAGATCACCCTCACAGTCGAACAAGATCCACTTGGTGATGGTTATATTTTCCAGGTCACGGACACTGGGATCGGTATGAGTCCGGCGCAATTGAATAAGATCTTCAAGGCATTTATGCAAGCGGACGCTTCGATTACACGTCGATATGGAGGGACAGGTCTTGGTTTGACACTCTCACAACGATTTACACAGCTCCTCGAAGGTGAGCTCAGTGTCGAAAGTGAAAAGGACCAAGGCACGACGTTTTCTCTACGTCTCCCCCACTCGATCAAGCAAGCGACGGCCGGCACAAAGCGCAAGAAAAAGAAACCAAAAAGCGTCAGTTTCGACCAAATGGATGCCTCATGGCCACTCGTACTCGTCATCGACGATGATGACAACGTCCTCGATCTGTTACGACGCACCCTTAAAAAGCAAGGTTACCGCGCCATCACGACAGCCAGCGCGCAAGAAGGGCTCTCACTCGTCGACACGCATAAACCCGACATCATTACCCTCGATATCGCCATGCCTGGAATGGATGGTTGGGGTTTTCTCAACGCGCTCAAGAGCAACGAAGAGACACGACACATTCCTGTCCTCGTCATCAGCATTACAGACGATGTCGAGAGGGCCTTCGCGCTCGGTGCCGCCGAATACCTGACCAAACCCATCGATCGACGCAAGCTGCTCAAACTCATCCGCCAGTACAAAGAGATCAAAAACATCCCCCCCATCACGCTCCTGCAAGATGGACAATCAGAGACTTCAGAGCCTCTTCAGCGCCTCAATACATATGGGTGGTCCGTCCAGACATCCGAAAACCTTCGCGCAGGATTCCAACAATTCACCAAAAAGACACCCTCGATGTTTGTCGTCGATCTCCTCGACCCCCAAGAGAAGCACTTTACAGTCCTCGACACACTCTCTCTCAAAGACAAAGACAAAGAGATCCCCATCACGCTGTTGCTTCCTGCGCAACACGACTCCCTTCAAGACGAACAGGATGAGTTGGATATACACGATCTCGCCTATTCCCTCCACCAACGCTTCAAACAACAGCTCATCAAACAACTCCCAACAGACGAGCCTGTGTCTGGTGACTCCTTCGAATCTCTCGAATCTCTTGAATCTCTCGAGTCGATGGAAGCACTTGATCCCCCTAACAGTCTCGACTTACCCAATCCCCCCTCACTCGACGATATTGATGACGACGTCAATCACTGATACGGGCATGAAGCGTCTGTAGCCATGAGATCGTATCTTCGAGCACCTGCTCCCTCTCTGGCTCATTGAACACCTCGTGGTACAGGCCCTTATACACTTTGTAATCCTTTTCCTCAGAGGTCACCTTCTCAAAGAGCATCTTTCCGCCCTCTGGGTTCACAAGTTTGTCCTCAGAACCCTGAAGGATCAGCAATGGTAACGTGATCTCGTGATTTCTCGCGTCGATCTCTTCGAATGTCTTCAACATCGCAGCGCCCAACCCCGCGCGAACCCCTCCTCGATAGTTGAGCGGATCGGTGTTGTAGTCGGAGACGACCTCTGGATCACGTGAGATCCACTGTGCGTCGAGCTTTTGCAGGGGAAACTTCGGCATAACAAAGCCAATCGCCCGTGCCAGCGCGATCATCGCAGGTTGAATATCATCACCTGCCTTCAGCGCTGGTGCGCTCAAGATCAACCCGAGCAGCTCAGGGTTGTGACGAATCACATATGTCGACGCGACCAACCCGCCCATACTGTGACCCAACAGATAAAATTGTGAGGTCTCCTCTCTGGACCGCAGACGATGAAAGACCGCCTCTACATCCCACAAGAACTCGTCAAAAGAGCGAATATGAGCCCTGACTCCTTCGGACTTACCGTGCCCCCGTAGGTCCAAAGCGTGGACGTCAAAGCCCGCCTCTACCATCGCATGTGCGACATGCTCATAGCGACCGGAATGTTCGGCGAGACCATGCACCAAAAGAACATGCGCCTTCGGTGCCTCCCGTTGCCATGAACGCATATATAACTTGCGTCCATCCCGGCTCTCACTCCAATCTTCTCGCATTTTGATTTGCTTTTCTCCACTCATCGTCCTATACCTTTTGGCTACGGGTCTTTCCCAAAGAGACTGTCTGTCCAACATCCAACGGACGCGGGACCAATGATCCCCATACACTCTCAATACATGCCCGTTACACAAAAGACATCCAAGCATACTATCTTTGGCCACAGGAGAGACGCTGTGCAGACGTGCGGAAAATTTATCCTAACGGGCGAACATTTCATTTTACACGGAACGTCAGCGTTGGCAATGCCGTGGACGCAGGCGACCCTTCAACTGCACCCCGATCCGTCCTCACACAACCGCTCACCACACCTGCTCAACACCTGGAACGCAGCACGTCGCCACTTCTCCCTCCCGACCGCTGAGAGCTTCCCATTCTCCATCGAGTCCAGCATCCCACAAGGCTGTGGCTTTGGTTCGAGCGCAGCCCTCTGCGTCGCTCTCGCGACAGAAGCCGCCAGTCAAGCAGGTCAACAGTGGGAAGAGCGCGCATTGATTCAATTCGCCACCGATCTGGAATACGCATTCCACGGTCGCTCAAGTGGACTGGACCCGACGATCGTCGTCAAACGCCAGCCCCTTCGTGTCCACATGGATGGAACACAGCTCCCCTTCACGTGGTCTCTACGTGGCTGTGGCTTTGTCCTCGCAGTCAGCCAAGAAGAGCGCCAAACCGCCGAAGCCGTCCATCTCGTCTCGCAATACGCACAACAACACCCCAAACCTTTCGACGCGATCATCCAGGAGATGCACAGCATCGTCGCGAGCGTCGAAGGTCTCATCACTGGCGAGGGGTCGTTTGGTCAACTCTCCACAGCAGAGCGGGGTGAACAGCTCGGCCAACAGCTCACGAGAAATCACCAGCTCCTTCACACAGTCGGCGTCTCTTCACCTCACCTTGAAGACCTCGTCGAGACAGCGCTCCAACATGGTGCGTGGGGTGCCAAACTCACAGGCGCAGGCATGGGTGGCGGCATGTTCGCCCTCGCCCCCCTCTCTCGTCTGCCATCTCTAAGTCACGCGCTCACCGCCGCCAACGCAAAGGAATGTGCCATCTTTGACCCCAACGCGCTCGATTGTTGATCCAACCTCAAAAGACAGAAAAGACGCTATACAAAGACCAAGAAGGCAGGTATATATGTCGCGAAGCTCATCACCTGTCTCGTTTCTCCATACAAAGAAAGGCCCTGATTGATGAAAAAAGTCGAAGCAAGCGCCCCATCCAACATCGCATTGGTCAAGTATTGGGGAAAACGCCACACCAAACTCAACCTCCCGCTCACGTCGAGCTTCTCCGTCTCACTCACCAACATGCGCTCCCACGCGACGATCACAGAAGCATCGGGGACAGAAGATGAATGGGACATCCACGGCAACCCCTCGAAAGCGCAAAAAGTCCTCGCCTGCGCACGCGCCGCCACCCAAGACGAACGCCCACTCAAGATCTCGATCGTCAACGACTTTCCTTCAGGCGCAGGGCTTGCAAGCTCCGCATCGTCAATGGCCGCCTTTGCCCTCGCGCTCAACAGCTATCTCGCCGACGATGCCTTCGACCTTGAGACGATCTCACACTGGTCTCGCCTCGGCAGCGGCTCCTCCGTCCGTTCGCTCTATCCAGGTTATGTCCTCTGGGACGCTGGGACCGACGAAGAAGGTAAGGATTGCGTCGCCCATACAGCCTTCGCGGCCTCTCACATGCCTCTCTCTCTCGTCGTATGTGTCGTCGATGACCAACCCAAACCCATAGGCTCCACCGCCGCTATGGAGCGCAGTCGTGATACATCTCCTCTCTACGATGAGTTTCATGCAAACAACGAACAGTATCTCCAAGAAGCCCTCGACGCCGTAAAGAACAAGGACTTTTACAAGCTCGCGGAGATCAGCGAGTCCAATTGCCAAGCCATGCACGCGGTCATGCAAGCCTCTCAACCTCCTGTCAATTACTTCAAGACCGGGACCAAACAGGCCATTGAACACGTCCAAAAGATGAGACAGGAAGGTATCCCCTGCTTCTTCACGATCGACGCTGGCCCCAACGTCAAGATCTTCTGTACACCAGAGGCCAAAGACGAAGTCCACGAACGATGCAAGTCACTCAGCGACGTCAAGCATCTCCTCCTCGATCAAGTCTCAGACGACTCCCCTGCCTCGTAGGACCAGCCATGACACGCACAGTCGATGTCCCCCATAAGATCTTATTCTCAGGCTCTTACACAGTCCTCGATGGCTATCCCGCCCTCGGATTGGCTGTTGGTCCGAGGATGACCCTTCAACTCACCAAAGAAGCTCCCCAACCCTGGCCCGAAGACAACCCCTTTGCGCGAGCCGTCGACGTCGTGATGTCCGAAGCCCTCAAAGTAGAAGGCGCCACGCCACATGACCGATGGGGCAGCTTTACGACCTCACTCCCAGAAGAAGTCTATGGCTGGGGCTTGGGTTCAAGCGCCGCCTTTACAACGGCCTTGTGTGCTGCGATCGCATTAGAACACGACATCAACACACCAACACGTCTATTTGCCCTCGCTCGTGCCGCCCATCGCCTGGGACAGGGAGGCAAAGGCAGCGGCGTCGACATCGCAGCCTGTACATTCGGTGGTCTCGTCTACGTCACCCATGCACAGGGTGACACAGCACCACGTTGCGCTCCCTTTCCATGGCCCAGAGACCTGGGGATCTTGTTGTTGCGCTCAGGACAAAAAGCTGACACACGGGAAAAAATAACCTCTTACCGCGACATCCCCCCTCAGACCAAACAACGTGCAAACCGTCCTTTGCTTCGTGCAATTGGTGGTGTTTGTCGTGCTTTTGTACATCACAAAGGCATCCTCGCGGCGCTCCGTGAGAACGCACGCTGTGAGGGAGAATGGAGCCAGGCGTTGGGTATTCCGCTCGTGACGACACAACAAAGAGCTTTGGAGACAGAGCTTTACAAAGCGCTCCCTACACACGACATTGTACTCAAAGCGCTGGGCGCAGGTGGTGGTGATAGTATCGCCTGTTTTTACGATAAACGACACACACAGCCTGCTGCGATCGCCCCGGTCTTCACACAAGCAGGCTTGCAAGTTCGTGACCTCCCCATCGAACTTCATGGCGTAAGGGAAATCCCTCAACTTGACTCCCAAGACACGAAAGGTGCTGAGAGATGACAACAAGAGATCCAATCTCCTCCTATCAGGCATTTGTACGCGATGCCTGGGGCACATACACCCAACAAATCCTGGACGCTGACCCCATCATGAAGCCGATGCTCGCCCATCACTTCTTGAGCACAGGAAAGCTTCTTCGTCCGGCGTTGACGCTCGCGTTCTACGATTGTCTACAAGGCCAGACCGCGCTCGATCCCGACAACACCTCAGCGTCTCTGACCCAGACCGCCATCGCGATCGAACTTCTACACAACGCGACACTCGTCCACGATGACCTTCAGGATGGAGATGAGACGAGACGTGGCATCCCGACGGTCTGGAAGGCGTTTAACCCATACCAGGCGATCAATACAGGCAGCGCGTTGTACTTTTACGCACAAAAGCTCCTGCTCTCTATCGATCAACCTGCCGAAGTCGTCGTACGTCTGAGTCAATTGCTCTCAGAACAGACGATCGCGATCATTCAGGGACAGGCAGCTGAGTACACGCTCTGGGATCAATTTCCAGAGCGCTTTGAAGACGCACGGGCATACTACATCGATGTCGTCGAGAGAAAGACCTCCGCGCTGTTTGCGATCCCCCTGATGAGCGCGGCCATTATGCAACAAGAGACACAAGAGACGATCGAGGGACTTCACGGTGTGGCCGCGCCACTTGGTGCCTTGTTCCAAATCCAAGATGACATCCTCGATCTATACGGTGAAAAAGGTCGCGGCTCTGCAGGTAATGATATCGCCGAAGGCAAGCCCAGTTTATTGGTTCTTCACTTTTTGCATCACGCAGACAAAGAGGACGCCAAGAGACTCAAAGCTCTGCTCACCCAACCACGCGAAGAGTGTGCCCAAGAGGACATCGATTGGGCGATCGATGCCATCCGTGATGCCGGTTCGTTAGCGTATTGCTTGGAGGCTCTTCAAACGCTCCACCAAAAAGCCCACGCTCAATGTACGCAGCTTCACTTCAAACAAGAGAACCACCTGAACTCACTGCTCGACCAACTCGTCGAAAAGATCCTCCAACCCATCCAGCACTTGCTCGGCTAAAGGAGCGATGCAGCGCCTGAGACCTCACAATCTTCCGAACAGCTCTCCCGAATACGCTCATACTGTATGTATCGAGAACACAGTCTCGAAAGAATCCCCCAACCCAAAACAATCACATCCCCTTATTAAGGGGTGTTCGCTGGCGTGTAGATTTTGCCCATCTTGACGACCTCAAAGTCTTTCCCTTTGAGCTTTTTGAGATCCCGCAGCTTGTCATCGTCCCACTTCTCATGAGGCGCTCCTGAGACGTACCAATTGCTTCCGTTGTCTGCGACGAACATTCCGTACTTCTTCATCGCCCTCATGATGACCTGTCCAATCTTGGAATACCCTGAGATATCGACATTTGCCTTGAGTCGAACCCGCATCCCCATCGGAGGCAATGAGGCGTCGGTTCTGGTGCTCGCCCAGTGTGTCGCAGGATGTACAAACGCCCTTCGACTCCTGACCACGGTAAAGCGCAGCGCGTGCTTGATCTCGCCAGCCATCACCTCTTCGTACTTCACGAGCCCAGGCAAGATCGGCAACCCCGCTGCATCTGCGCTTGTCCACTTATCGGGTCGGAGCTTGTTGCTGTTTAAGTCAAAGATCGCACCAGAACCGGCCTTCCAGCTCCCATCAGCCTGTGGAAACGCGCTGAAGAGTTCAAAGAGTTTACACGTCGTCTTTTGCAGCACCAGAACGTGTCTGTCCCCCTTCCCATTAGGGCCACCCTCGATAGGCGCGTCTTTGGGGACAGGATAAGGCCCTTTGTCACTCTCATCGGCATATTGGAAGGTTACATTCACACCCTTTTGACCGGCAGGGACAACGACGAATGGGATCCCGTTGGGCGCACCATTCCACTCCGTACCAAAATCAGGATGGAGCGATGTATTGGCACCAATGCTCGCAATCAACGCATCCGAATTCGGATCGACTGGCTGCTTCGAGATATCTGTGTTCCAGGGGTTATCAGCCGGAAAGATCGGACAACCACCGATGACAGGGACATTGGGAGCAGGTGTTGTGTCTGGCATCGGGGGCTTCTCCACCACACTCTCTTTTGGCGCGACGTCAGGGATCGATTCAGCCACAGATTCAGCGGCAGGCTCAGATGTCGGCTCAACAGTAGACGTCTGCTCAGTCGGAGTACGCTCTTCTTTTGTGGACGCTCGCTCTGAAGAAGGCTTCTCGGTTTGTGTCTGCTCTGTCGTTTGTTGGGGGTTCTCTTTTGCCTGCTCGTTTTTGATCGGTGTGTTTGTACACATACTCATCGTCACAGCGACAAACATGAGACCGACAAACAACAACCATCCTTGGTTTCTCATACCTCTCTCCTTTTCGGTTTGTTTCATCAACATGTCATGAAACAATTGAAACATATCTCCACCCAACCGAAAAGACACTAAGCACAATAACCTGAAATAACAGAGCGCAAAGAACCCGAAACGAAAAAATAGTCACGTGATGGCAAAGAGGGGGACACAGACAGGCAGAAGAGTGGGGAGTGTGTTGAGGCCACAGGAAGGAAAAAGGACGTTCGATACGTCCTCTTAGAGGGCGTTCACCTGTTTGGTGAGCATGGGGACGAAGGGACTGTTTGGCTTCAGACGTTTAAATGTACGCAAGGTGCGCTTGGCTTGGCTCTTCTTCTTCATCTTGATGTAGACAAGGACGAGGACACGGTATGCCGCAGCGTTCTTGGGGTCAGCCTTGATCGCGCGTCGAAGTGTACGTCTCGCAGACGAAGGCTTGCCACCAAAGAATTGTCTTGTCCCTTTCAAGAAGAGCTTTTGCGACAATTTTGGGTTTCTCTTGACGCGACGACGTCGAGGTGGTCGGCGACGCTTGATGCGGCGTCGAGGTGGTCGGCGACGCTTGACACGACGACGTGGTGGACGACGTCGTTTCACAACACGTCTCTCGACAGGACGTTCGACAGGTCGCTCAACGGGTCTCTCTACGGGACGCTCAACAGGACGAGGTGTGGGGCGTACATCGGGTGTACCGCCACCTGCTTTGGGCGCTCCAGCGTCTGCTGTAAGGCCACCTTCAGCTGGTGGTGTGGTGCGTGCGGCGAGGGCGACACGTTTCGTCGGTCTCTTCGCGGGCTGCTTTTTCACAACACGACGAGGTGGCGTACGCACTTCGCGGCGCTCGTTCGGTTTGTTTTTGCCAGGCTTGGCGGTCATATAATCGATACCAAAGAACATCCCGACAGCCGCAACGAGGATCAGGGGAATGATCATCATCATACGTTGACGTGTGCGCTTGTGCTCTTCTTCTTGCAAGCGAAGCAACTCGTGGTATTCGCGCTCAGCGGTACTAAACACGTTGTTGTGCTCTTTGACCGGCGACGAGAAGAAGTCATCACCGAGATCACCGAAGTCACGGTGCCCTTCTGCTTCCATCTCAGCGATCTGCTCATGTGAAATCGCGGCGATTTCAGCAGGCATTTCAGCTGAAGGAGCTGCATGTTCAACGGGCTCTTCGATGGGCGCGGACTCTTTTACAGGCGCAGGCTCTTCGACAGGTGTCGGTTCTTCTACAGGCGCGGGCTCTTCGACAAGTGCAGGCGCTGCAGAAGCGGGCTCTTCGATAGGCGCTGGTTCATCGGACTGCACACGTTGGGAGATGAAGTCTCCCGTCGCGATCCTGTCAGATGAAGGCGTGTAGGTCTTGATCGCCTCTTTTGTCTTGGGACCAGAGGCACCACCGGAGGCTTTCTCTTCCTCGGGAATCAAAGACGCAACAGGGACAGGAACCAGAGGGTTGGTCGGCTCATCCCGATGATCTTTTTTGGGAACGATGACTTCCTCGGGGGGTTTGGACACGGGTTTCAAAGAGAGCGTCTGTTTGCCCTCGGACTTTCGGTTGTCCAAGGCCAATATATCATCGTCTTCAGAGGGCGCTGCGGACCCCTTCTCTTTCTCCTTCTCGATCGCTTTGTCGAGGGAGTCGGACAGTAAGCTCTGTGTATCGAGAGACAAGGCAAACACACCTGTCACAAAGTCATCGAGCTTTCCGATATCCTCTGCGTCGCTCGCATCGACGGCCTGGTTCTCGATAGGCGCAGGCTCTTCCTCTACAGAGGGCGCAACCTCGACAGCAGCCGGGGTTTCTTCGACAGCAGCAGGGGTTTCTTCGACAGCAGCAGGGGTTTCTTCGACAGCAGCAGGGGTTTCTTCGACCGGTGCAGGCTCTTCTGTCACGGCGATGACATCCGCAACCGTTGCAGCCTCTTCAAGAGGTGCATCAGGTGTTGAGATCGGTGCGGTCAAAAGCACAGGAGACTCTTCCTCTTCCTCTTCCTCAGGGGGTGCAGACAAGAGATTTTCATCATCCGACGTAACAGACTCTTCGAAGGCACCAAAGGCAGACACATCGAGCGCTTCATTGTGGAGGGGCTCAGGTTCTGGTGCTGCAGTGGAGAGCATATCGAGGGAGACGGCGTCAAGATCGGCCTGACTTTCCACTTCGGCGCGAAGGTCATCGAGCGAGGGCAAATCATCTAATGAAGGCAGCGGTGTCTCTTCAGCCTCATCACCTGTCTCTTGCAGAGCAAAGGGCGTCCCCTGCGTCGCTTCGACGATCGGATCGAATGAAGGCGTGTCTGTGACTTCCTCTTTCTGCTCCTTATTTTTTCTCGTCAGCGAGTCGATCGCGGAGTCGAGAGACAAGGAGAGATTCTCAATCGACTCGGACATGACAGGAAGATCGTCCGCTGAGTGAGAAAAGGAAGGCTCATTGGCAAGAGACGTGTCCGCATCATCTCCAAACGGCGAAGGAGGCATAGGGATCTCTTCGGAGTCTTCGGACTGCAAATACGGAAGAGGCTTGAGATCGGGAATGGTCCGTGTGAGATCTTCGGGCTCATGGATAGACAAACCACCTGACTGAAGGGGATCATCGTTATCATCAGATGAAGCGCTTGTGTCATGCCCCCAAGGAGTAGGAATGTCCGAAGGCTCAGGAATGGGCAGGTTCGTACTGGAAGCGGTCTTCAAGATAGCAGAGGCTTCTTCGTCGAGGGGCTCGGAGGTATCAAAAAACAGATCTTCGTTGTGTTTTCCTTCTCCGATATTCTCCAGAAAGACGTCTTCCGACACCTGTGGTGCAGAGGTCTCATCTTCGGGCGCAGGCGTCTTGGCTTCGACACCTTCACCGAGACGATCGGACAGGTAGTTGGCCTGTACGATCAGGTCGGAGACTTGTCCGTCATCATCATCAGGCTCATCGTCGGGGATTTGCCCCTTCGCCGCTTCCAACTCTTGTGTGTTAAACATCGGCTTTTCGTTATCGATGTCTACACTTTCATGATCAACCTTGGAGACAAATGAGCGCAAAATGCGCGCCGCATCTGAGACCTCATCCAAGTCTCCGGTTGGAATATCAAAAAGATCGCGATCGTCGCTTTTCATAGGCTTCTCCGAAATAACCTCTTCTGCTTAAGGGCTATGTCTGTTCATATCTCCGTCCCACATTCGTGGGATGAGCCTCCGTGCTCCATGGTGCTTGGGCCGAGAAAAAAACGGCCTTATTCTGCCCATCCATTATCATGATAGATCCGAATTGAGATAACATGCAGGCGTCATTCTGTAAAGAACAACGCACATTGACTCTCCTCAAAGGTGTTCTGCTGGAAGAACACGCAAAAAAATGATAATGTTTCAGCCTTCGCGTTATTTTCCCAGGTTAGGTTGCGCTTCACGAGAACACAAGCCTGACCGTTGGCAGAGGTTTTGTCTTGAAAAAACAGATTATTTTGGGGACCGCAGGGCACATCGACCACGGCAAGAGCTCCCTCGTCAGAGCGTTGACAGGTGTTGACCCGGATAGATTACAAGAGGAAAAGCGTCGCGGTATCACCATCGAGCTGGGTTTCGCACAGCTCCCCTTTGACAAGGTCAACATCGGTCTCATCGACGTCCCCGGCCACGAAAAATTTGTCCGCGCGATGGTCGCAGGGGCAACAGGTATCGACATGGTGATGCTCGTCATCGCCGCAGACGAAGGTGTCATGCCTCAAACACGCGAGCACCTCGACATCTGCTCACTGCTCGGGATCGAGCACGGCTTTGTCGCCCTCACAAAAGTCGATCTCGTCGACGAAGATTGGCTTGAGTTAGTCAAAGATGACGTCCAAGAAGCCCTACAAGAGAGCTTCTTAGAAGATGCTCCCATCGTCGAGGTGTCCGCCAAAACACAGCAAGGCCTCGACAGCATCCGCGACCAGATCGAAAAAATGGCCTTATCACTCCCCTCCAAAACACAGCGCGGCATGGCACGACTGCCCATCGATCGCGTCTTCGAACTCAAAGGCTTTGGACCTGTCGTCACAGGAACGCTATACACAGGCTCATTCAAAGAAGGCGACACCATCACCCTCCTACCGGACGGTCACGAAGGTAGAATCCGTGGCATCCAGGTCCACGGACACGCGACAGAACACGCCGTCGCAGGACAACGAACCGCGATCAATATCCAGGGCATCGAGCTGTCTGACATCCACAGAGGACAGGTGCTCGCCCATCTCGAAGAACTAGAAGAGACCAAAGAGTTCGACGCGCGTATCCAATTGCTCCCCCACTTACCCAAACCACTCAAACACCGCGCGTCGATCTTGTTCCACGCCGGGACCATCCAGGTCCCCGGACGAATATGGCTACACGCAGGAGAGACAGAGCTCTACCCAGGCGACCCCCATTGGGTACGTATCACACTCGACCAGCCGACGATCTTACTCCCAGAAGACCGCTTTATCCTACGTGGCTTCCAACGCTTCGAAGGCAATGGGACAACACTGGGTGGTGGCGTCGTTCTCGACCCATACCCACCTCGACGCAAACGACACGATCCTCAGCTCAAACAGCGACTACTCGATCTCGAAGAAGCCACGCCCATCGAACAGATCGAGCAGTTTGTCAAAGAAGCCGGTCCCAAAGGACTCACACTACTTCAGCTACGTCGGCGTGTCGCGTGTTCACTCAAGGAGTTACAGCAACATATCGCCAAAGCGTCGAGTCAGGGCGTCCTTCACCAGTTTGAAAAGCAACCTCCTGCGTACGTACACAAACAACACTTCCAGACATGGACAGAAGAGACGACGCAGCGGCTTACGAGTTATCACGAGGCCCACCCCCTCGAAGAGGGCATGGCCAAAGAGTCACTCAAAGAGCAATTGGGGATGACCTCACAGCGGCTGTTCAACCAGCTTCTCCAAAAGATGGAGAGTGAAGGCAAATTGCAAGTCCTCCAAGATCGTGTGTGTCTGGCCTCACACTCGATCCAGCTACAAGCGAATGAGGCCAACGTCGAAGAACGTCTACGCGCCATTTATAACGAAGCGAAGTGGACACCACCTCGCGCGAGAGACCTTCCACAAATGTTGGAGCTGGATGAAGCGCTCGTCCAACCCATCCTCGACTATCTCGTGCGTCAGCAACAACTCATTCGTGTACATGAAGATCTGTTCTTTGATGTCCAACATCTCGAGACTCTCAAGCAAGCGCTGATCACATTTCTCGAACAAAATGAGACGATCTCAGCACAAGAATTCAAACAATTGACAGGCGCGTCGAGAAAGTTCGCGATCCCACTCGCCGAGTACTTTGACAAACAAAAGCTCACCCTACGTGTAGGCGATGTGCGAAAACTACGGGCATCATTATGACACAGCAACTCATCCCTCCGACACGACCTCTCGAAGCCGGTCTATATCTCGTCGCGACACCGATCGGACATCTCGAAGACATCACCTTGCGCGCGCTACGAATTCTCCGGGATGTGGATCAAATCGCCGCAGAAGATACCCGTACAGCGCGCAAGTTGCTCAACGCTTATGACCTGCAAAAGCCGACCTTCAGCCTATACAGAGACAACGAAGCGCAACGTGTACCGAGATTGATCGAGCATCTCCAAGAAGGCCAAAGTGTCGCGCTGATCAGTGAGGCGGGGATGCCTGGGATCTCCGATCCAGGTTACGTCGCGGTCCAACACGTCCTCGAAGCCGGGTTTCCCGTGATCCCCATTCCAGGTGCGAATGCAGTCACAACAGCGCTGCTGCCGAGTGGCCTCCCCTGTGATCGATTTATGTTTTTGGGTTTTCTGCCTCCCAAGTCGGGAAAAAGGCGTCAACATCTCGCCCCTTACCTACATGTACCTTCCACCCTCGTGTTATACGCATCCCCTCACAAGTTGCCGTCCTTGCTCGAAGATCTAGAGAACATTCTCGGAGACAGAAGAGCCTGTATCGCGCGCGAGCTGACCAAGAGCCACGAGGAATTTTGTCGTGGAACACTCAGCGAGCTCGCCGCACAGTTCGCCGACGAGTCGCGCCGTAAGGGAGAATTTGTGTTGTTGATCGAAGGACACCAGGGTCCGGTAGAGACGGTCTTGGAGAGCGAACAACAGGAGACAGAAGAGGCGCGTATCAAGGCACGCATTCGAACTTTATTAAAGGAAGGGGTGCGACCTTCCAAGCTCGCCAGAAAGTTAACGGCAGAGTTCCCTTCTTTGTCACGCAAACGCGCCTACCAACAGATCCTCGCTCTTGAAAAACACGACGAAGATGGCCAAAAAGAATCAGAAGAATCCTGACGAGCTGTTGTCACCACAAACGAGATGTGATAAGAGAAAGCCACCCAAGGGGTAAAGACACTGAAAAGATTGTCCATCCCAACACGGAGACGGTGAACATTGGAGAACGCAACATCCGGTGAAGGGCCAGAGCAAGAGGCCACACCACAAGAACTTCAGAGCTTGCAGTTACCACTCAACGACGAGCAGGTCGCACAGCTACACGCGGGCGAGTGGTACGCACTTGAAGGTTCGATGTATTTGATCAGCTGGAAGGCCAGTCAGAAGTTACTCATCGACGCACAAAACGGCGTAGAGTGGCCTTTTACACCAGATAACGCGTTTATTTTTCATGGAACCGTCAATCCAGCGCCTTGGGGCAAGGTGATCGGGAGCTTTGGCCCCGAGTACACCTCGCGTTTTTACGAAGCAGACCGCCTCTTGCTGGAGCAAGGTGCGCGTGGTTTCTTAGGCCGAGGTCCAAAAGCCGATCCACTGATCGATGCGCTCAAACTGCGCCATGGTGTCTACCTGACAGTCGCTTCAGGGACCGCCGCCCTGCTCGCGCGCGCCGTTCAACAATCCGAAGTGATTGGCTATCCAGAGCTAGGGCTTGATGCCATTTTGCGCATCACGGTCTCGAAACTCCCGGCAATCCTTGCGGTCGATGGTTTTGGTCGCAACCTGTTTACCGTCCCAGAAGAGCCTCCCACACCAGATGATGAAATCGACCCTCCTGAGCAGGTCGATGTGGAGCAAGAGGACGAGCCGAGCGAAGAGTAACGTTCTTACTCTAGATGACACACCCAAACCTTTCCTGGTCAACCACTCACACACATGACAGTGACGATGAGGACAAAGAGAGTGGGTGATGTGTACAAGATTTTCCCTATCGAGCTTTGTCGTTTAAGAAGTGCTGATACAAAGCAGTGGCCGACAAGACACAAAGTGAGAGCATAGTATTTCTCTCGTCAGCTTCATTGAGTTGACAACAGAATTCGTAAGTTCGTCAATCGAGTGAAACGCGCAAGCTCCCTTGACGTCATCCACCTTATAGAGTGCGAGTGCGCGTTGGAACGAAGGAGGTTATACCGTGAAGATCCATGAGTACCAGGGCAAAGAGATCCTGAAAAAGTACGGCGTTCCTGTTCCCAACGGAAAAGTGGCGTTTACCCGTGAGGAAGCCATCGAAGCTGCCAAAGAAATTGGCGGAGAGAGCGGAAAGGTCGTAGTCAAAGCCCAAATCCATGCCGGAGGTCGAGGCAAAGGTGGTGGTGTCAAATTGGCAGGCAACCACGAAGAAGCCGTAAAACACATCGACGACATCTTGGGCATGACTCTGGTGACCCACCAAACAGGTCCAGAAGGCCGTGTTGTCAAACGACTTCTTCTCGAAGAAGTTGGTGACATCAAGAAAGAATACTACTTCGGTATCGTCCTCGATCGCGAGACATCTCGTATCACGATCATGGCCTCCACAGAAGGCGGAATGGACATCGAAGAGGTCGCCGAAAAGACCCCCGAGAAGATCCTCAAAGTCACTGTTCATCCCTCCGTCGGCGTACAGCCCTACCAGATCCGCAACCTCGTGTACGGACTTGGGCTGCCCAAAGCCGCTCACAAAGACGCACACAAGTTGATCGCAGGCTGCTACAACGCCTACATCAAAGAAGACGCTTCTTTGTTGGAGATCAACCCCCTCGTCTTGACAGGCGACGATCACCTCGTCGCGCTCGATGCGAAGGTCAACTTCGATGAGAACGCGTCCTTCCGTCACCCAAGTTACGAAGAACTTCGTGACCTTGACGAAGAAGATCCCGCAGAGCTCGAAGCGTCCAAATTTGGACTCAACTTCATCAAGCTCGACGGAAACATCGGTTGTCTCGTCAATGGCGCCGGTCTCGCGATGGCCACTATGGACATCATCAAGCATCACGGCGGTGAGCCTGCGAACTTCCTCGATGTTGGCGGTGGCGCAAGCCAAGAAGCTGTCACTGAGGCGTTCAAGATCATCCTCAAAGATGAAGGCGTCAAAGGCATCTTTGTCAACATCTTTGGTGGTATCATGAAGTGTGACATCATCGCTGGTGCGGTCATCGGCGCAGCCAAAGAAGTAGGTATCGAGATTCCCCTCGTCGTCCGACTCGAAGGCACAAACGTCGAACAAGGACGCAAAATGCTCGAAGAAAGTGATGTGGAGCTTATCCGTGGTGATGACATGAACGACGCAGCCAAAAAGATCGTCGAAGCTGTGGCCAACGCATAAGGAGTTCAAAAAGATATGAGTATTCTCGTCAATGAAGACACACGCGTCGTTGTCCAAGGAATCACCGGTTCTGCCGGTTCATTCCACGCTGGTCACATGCTCGACTACGGCACAAAAGTCGTCGCAGGTGTAACACCAGGCAAAGGTGGACAGACTTTTAAAGAGAAAGTACCTGTACTCGACACTGTGAAAGAAGCTGTCGAAAAAGAAGGTGCCAACACATCTTTGATCTTCGTCCCCCCCCGCTTCACGCCTGACGCGATCCTCGAAGCGGCTGACGCTGGTATCAAAGTCATCGTTGTCATCACTGAAGGTGTACCCGTCCTCGACATGATGAAAGTCAAACCCATCCTCGAGGAAAAAGGTGTCCACATGATCGGACCCAACTGCCCCGGGATCATCACACCAGGCGCCAACTGCAAAATTGGTATCATGCCTGCACAGATCCACAAACCCGGTCGCATTGGCGTCATCAGCCGCTCAGGTACACTCACCTATGAGGCCGTCTTCCAGCTCACACAGCTCGGTATCGGCCAATCGACATGCATCGGTATCGGTGGTGACCCCATCATCGGTGTGGACCACACACAAGCCCTTGCTATGTTCGAAGCAGATCCCGATACTGATGGTGTCATCATGATCGGTGAGATCGGCGGAACAGCTGAAGAACGTGCAGCTCGCTTCGTCAAAGAAAATATGACCAAACCTGTCACCGCCTTCATCGCAGGAAAGACAGCACCTCCGGGACGCCGTATGGGTCACGCAGGCGCGATCATCTCCGGCGGAAAAGGTACCGCAGCGGAGAAGGTCAGAGTGCTCGAAGAGTGTGGTATCCGCGTCGCTGCAACACCCGCAGACATGGGAACCACCATGAAAGAAGCGCTGGGCGCATAACCCACATCCACTTGCCTGTCCACCCGGACAGACAACGCTTCCCCCTCTTCCCTTCGCCCTCTCCTCCTCTCCACTGGTCAAACAACATCATCTACCCATCGACCACTACGGAAAGTTCATCTTTCCTCATGGAGATATGTACATGTCCCGTTTGCCCTCTCTTCTCTTGCTCCTTCTGTGTCTGTCTTTGTCAACCGGTTGCTGGCAAGATTATCACGAGCCAAAGATCGACGCCATCGAGATGAACGCGATGCCCTCTGCACAGTGGGAGGCCGACCTCAAAGAGCTCCTCACCACACACGTCAATGACAAAGGGCTCGTCGATTACGCCACCCTCGCCACCCAAAAAGAGAAAGTGGAAGGCATCATCGCTGCCCTCAACTTTGTACGCATCGACGCATCCTGGACAGACGAACAAAAGCTCGCCTTCTGGATCAACGCTTACAACATCATCATGTTTTGGAACATCCTCAGCGAATACCCCGAAGTCCACACAGAGAAAAACGTCATCGCCTACCAAAATGCCTTCTTCGATACAAACAAATTTGCCGTCGCAGGTGTCATCGTCAGCCTCAACGATATCGAACACAAGATGCTCCGCAACGACAACCCCGACGCCGAATTTGTCACCAACCATCTCGTCGTCAAGACACTCCGTCCAGAGATCCACGTCGCCGTGTCTTGCGCCGCGCTCTCCTGCCCTCCTCTTCTCAACGACATCTGGGAAGCCGAAAAGGTCGACGAGACGCTCAAGTCACAGATGCGCAAGGTGCTCAACGATGAGGCCTTCGTCAGCCTCGGAAGTGACGGCAAACCGAGCGTCACGAGCCTTGTAGATTGGTACAATGTCGACTTCAAAACGGAGACACAAACAGTGGGGGCCTACCTCGCGTCCTGGCTCGACGACAGCAAACAAGAATTAAAAACCGCGCTGATCGCCGCAGGCAACGATAAAAGTAAGCTCTCCTTCAAAAATTACGACTGGACCCTCAATCACCAATAAGCAGACTCCCTCTCCCTCCCACATGTCAGCAACTCACTTTCTTCAGCGAAGAAAGAAGCGCCACATCACCCATCCCATCCCACCTGCGAGCCCAACAAACAGCAAGAAAAAGAAGACGAGCATACCAATAGAGACCGGCTGCACAGCCCCCTCCTCTACATCATCCAGCCCTTCCACCCGACTATTCAGAGCATCCTCATTGGCAAATGCATCAGCGAACGAATCCTCAGCCCCTGTGGAGACTGCAGGGAGCGCATCTTGCGAGTGTGCACCTGCGGTCGTGCCTGCCGTGATCTTTGCAAGCTCGGAGAGAGGCATCGTGACTTTCACAGGGACAGCCTCTAGCGCATCTTGCGAGTCAGCGATCGCGTGGAGAACATCGCGGGTGTCTTCTTCTGCGTGGAGTGAGACCGCGTCCCGACTCTGTTTGGGAGCGGCTCGCGCGATCGTCGGTGGTGGTGTAGGATCATCGCTTTCTTTGGGGGGCTTTGACTGTCCACCGATAACGATCCCCATCCCTCCCTTCTTCTTCTCCTTCCTGCGCTCGATTTGTTGACACAACAACACTGAGCCCAACTCCTGGAAGAAGTCAGGGATAGAAGCAGGCCGATCTGTAGGCTTTTTGGCGAGCAGACGTTTGATGATATTCTCTAACTCTTGTGGGTACACCAGATCGGGTCGAACTTGTGCGAGGGTTGGGGGTGTTTGTTCGATGTGTGCTTTCTTCAGATCTTCGCTCTTTGTCACATTGAAGACCGGACGACGGGTCAACATCTCGAACAACATGTTGCCAAAAGCGTAAAGATCGGCGCGAGGTGTAATGACCTCTCCCAGGATCTGTTCCGGAGCCATATAGCGAGGTGTACCGACGATTTCACTGAAGTTGTTGTCCTCGGCAAGATCACAGGCGATCCCAAAGTCGATCAGGCGCAAACTCTTTTGCAATCCGTCGGTCCCTTCGGAGGAGACATCCATATGCTCGATCAGGAAGACATTGTCGGGTTTGACGTCGCGATGAATGATGCCATTCTGATGGACAAAGTGAAGCGCGTGACCGAGCTGCTCGGCCCAACGATAGATCAACTTTTGGTCGAAGAGTTGGCGACTCTCGCGGTATTTGTCCTTGAGGCTAAAGCCACGTAGCCACTCAAGTGACATAAAGTGTCCGAGTCCGTCGAGATAACCATGTTCATGGAGTTTGATCACCCTGGGGTGGGATATCTTTTCGAGGATACGTGCTTCTCGCTGAAAGCGTTCGACAAAGGGGTCAAGTTTGGCGAACTCCTCACGTAACACCTTGATCGCACGCAGATCTTGGGGATCTACCTTGTGCTGTGCGCGGTAGATGTAGCCCATCCCACCGATCGCGATACGTTCAACAATCGAGAAGTCTCCAACCATCAGACCAAGATGTGGGTCATTATCCTCACCAGAGGGGAGCGCTGGGTCTTCCTCTGTTGAGGATGTGAGCGTGGAGATACGTTGCCCTTGAGGGTTCACGTCATCTTCGAGAAGCGCGGAGAGAAAGGGATCTTCGATTTGTTCAGGTTTCTTTTGGGACATAGCTGATCAACAATCGCCTATGAAAACGTCCTTGCGCGGTGCGAACGGTGATACGGATCGGGTTGCCACCTTTTTTGAGGCGCAACGGGATCGTCACAGTCAACGTCTTGTTGCCCTTGGGGCGCAAGTACTGCACAGATTTGTAAAAGACTTTCTTCTTCTTCTGTAACACATAGAGGTCGCGTATACCATCCTTTGACACGATCTTTACTCGCAATCCATACGCTTTCGCCGTCGAGATAAGAGGAAGTGTCACGCCAGGGAAAGAAATCGCAGGCGGAGAAAACACCGTCCTCATCGACATTTCCTTTAGGAGTACAGTCCCTGACGCCTTTCGCGTGAACCAACGTTTATGCACCCACGCCCCAACCCCTCGCAATGTTCGTTCTTTACAGGGACGCTTTTTGCCCTCCTCACAAAGCACCCCCTTGCCAAACAACGCAGACGGCAAGGTGACCTTCACAAACTCTTTGTAGCGCCTGACGATACGAAGCACGCTGCCTTTGCCAGCCCATGCGACGAGCGCGGCGGAGCGACGAGGAGACATCCTGATCGGCGCACGCTTGGTGAAAACGGCCCACCCATTCGCGGCCGCAGTGAACCCAAAAAATGGCGGCGTGATCCTCAACGTGAAGCGATGATGAATACGCACGCCCAACCCTTTCTCAGCGAGGAGCAAGTGGGCTTCTCGCTTGCCTTGCTTTTGGTTGCCAGGGATCTGTAGAGGAATGTCAAATGAACGTTTGGTGTGAGGAGGGAGTGTCCCAAGCTTCCATAAGGACTTGCGCAGAGGGAGCCCCGGAATGCGCAACACAAATCGCAGATCTTTCAGTGCCCGCTTTCCTTTGTGCGCGAGCGTAAAACGCAAGGAGACCTTCTCCCCTGGCTGGAGCGCCCCATCACCATTGCCATCGGGCGTTCGGTCTACGATGAGATAAGAGAGCGTGTATGGGGGCTGTTCTTTGGAGCGCCAATCGAGTGGATATCGAAGCGTCTCACTCGACTTTACCCCTCGCCCAGAGAACACAAATTTGAGCAGCTCACGACGTCCAAGCGACGATGCGGGGAGCGTAAAGGTTTGTTCATGAGAGACCTCTTTGCCCGGCGGGATCTTACCAAATAAGAACTCTCTCAGAGAGAGCGCGCGGTTCTGGGCGAAGAGAATCCCTCGCACTCTGTAGGCAGTCCGCTTACCGGTATTTTTGACGTGCAATCGGAGCCGAAAGGAAGTTGTGAGAGGGATAGGCTGTTTGACATCGAGCAGCTCGACGCGTGCTTTGAGAACTGCGCCCTTTTTGATACGCTTTGGCACACTCCAATCGATCTTAAGAGCACGAAGTGCGCGCACAATGCGCTGCTCTTCGCGTCTCTGGATGTCCAGGATCTTGGACTTGATCTGATCGAAGAAGATCTTGCGCTTTCCGCTTGTCGCGTGGGCGAGCAAATAACGCGCAAACCAGACCTCAAAATCCTTCCTCGCAGGTGCGACGCCATATATCCAACGCTTAGGATCTTTGGTTGGTTTATGCACGACCTTCTTCATCGCATCAGGCATATAGCGAAGGTAGGAGATACGTGCCCACGCGCTCCCTCTCGTGTCGAGATTCTGCTGCAAAAATCGCGGCCATCTCTTCTTGCGCGTCTCAATATCACTCAAACGGCGACTGTAGTAAAAGAATCTCTTCTTTGTCAGATCGACAGGCTGGAGGATAACATCGGGCGCAATCCCAACAGCCTGGATCGAGGCATCTCCGGGCAGCATATATTGCGCGATCGTCACACGGTAGAGCGACTGAAACGCGCGCATAAAACCCATCACCTGAACGGTTCCTTTTCCATAGCTTTGCCGCCCAAGAATCAACGCCCTGCCGTGATTCTGTAACGCCCCAGAGAGCAGCTCACTCGCAGAGGCGGAGTAACCATTGAGCAGCACGATCAAGGGATACAATTCCTCAGTGCGTCCGGGCTTCACTTTGTGTGTTCTTCTCTTCGTGTTGGCGCCGGCATAGGTCACAACATCCCCCTGCTCCAAAAACAAACTCGCGATATTCACGGCCTCTGAGACACGCCCTCCTGGGTTACTGCGCAAATCCAGGATCAACCCTTGCAAATTCCCTTTGACAGCGCGTCGCAAACGGGCAAGCTCCTCCCTGATTTGCAGCGATGAGCCTCCTTTAAATTGACGAAGGCGGACATAGCCGATCTGCCCAGGGAGCGTAAAACCAACCACATTCGGACGCGGCATCAGCGCCCGGATCAACACCACACGAAGCGTCTTGTTGGAGCGCGGTCGTAAGATCGAGAGTTTGACCCTGGAGCCACGTAATCCACCGATCATACCGATGAGCTCGCGAAGTCCTTTCCCTTTCACAGAGACACCATCGACATGTGTGATGATATCGCCCTTGTGAAGACCAGCTTGCTGGGCGGGACCATCGACCATAATATGGGTCAACAGCAGGCCTCTCTTCTTGTCATCGAGCTTGAGTTGGACGCCTATTTTTCCGAGCTTGACCTTCTTTCGACCGGGAGGACGTGGAGCGTATTGTCTGCGAAAGATCCGCGTCTGTTTATCCAATGTAGAGAGACAGCCTGTGAGCAAAATCTGCTCGATTTGGCCGAAGGGAAGAGACTTATCGCTGTGCTTATAGACAAAAGCGGCGACCTCTTCGAGATGACGTTGTGTATCGTAGAACCCGATAAATTCGAGTTGTTCGAGTTGGAGTGTGTGGTTCCCCATGCGCAAGGTGAGTGTCTTTTTGTCTTTGCTGTATTTGTACCAAAAGGCGTCGACTCTTCGTGCCAGATCGAGGAGCGCCTTGTCGAACATCTTACGCGATGAAAACTGTGTGGGATCGACATACAATCGCTTGAGCAAACGCATTCCAGCGCTCAAAAAGGGCATCTGCTTACGTGGATACGCTTTCCTCTCGGCGTCTACCGTGTACAGAGGTCCCCCAAAAAAGGACACACACAACACCACCCACACAAACCACCATCCCACTCTTTTCACTCGAATCGATTCCGGCATCCTCGGCTCCAGCACTCCAAACTCCCACGTCACTTTTTGCACGTGAAGAGATATGACCCAAAACAAATCACTTTGTGTTGATACACAGGCATGATAGGGACTTTCCCCCGAAAAGTACAGGTCATCACAACGCCCCACAAGCACACCACCCAGACCACGTGGGGACACATCCCCTCCCCTGATGGCTATACTAGGACATACAAATGATCAGCCCAGTGACGAGCTGAAGATAGGTCAAGATCACATCTGGTAGTTCGGATTGACTGGGGATCTCCACGACGAGAACCTGTCCGTAATGTGCACAATGATGGAAAGTCGAGTTGAGATACTCCTCTCCAATCTCGGGCATCAAAAAGAAACCTTCTCCCATCGGCTCGCTACAATACTCCCGATCAAGCTCGACACCATGATCCGTAAACAACGTGCGAACCCTCATCGCGATATCTTCGTCAATCGGCTTGGCCAATCCGATATAAGGCGCGACGTAGCGACGGTGATGGTACTCATCGTGCAGTGGAAACGTAAAGATCGGCTTGTAGGTGTCTGCAATGTCCAACACAGCGGTCGTCTCTGGCCTCGGTGCGGAGACACACCAATCGACCTCCTGTGAGGCGGTCTTCATCAGCTTGCGCAAAGAACGCCCCTTGTCGGGCTGATCGACAAAGTTGAGACAAGGTACAAACACCCAGCGGTAGGGAAGCGACGCCATGTACGAGTCGGGGTCCAGCAAAAGACGCAACAACGCGAGTAACCCTGTCCCACCGACAGCTTCACCGGGGTCAGGGAACGCATACATGAAGATCGTCTCCTCACCATGTTCGACGTGATAGCTATAGAGAGGACGGCCAGATGTATCCTCCCCCCATTGCCTCCGAGTCAGCGCGGGATAACGTTTGTACAGCGCCTCAAATCGTTCGAGTACATCGACAGGAGGGAGAATCGAAGGTTCATATTGGCAGGCGGTAAAGAGTTCGTGTAATCCAAGTTCCAGGGCCATCAAGCGTCTCCAAATAGATCGTCGTCAAAAGAGCAGAATGATAGCAGGGGAAGGGACAACAACACAACACACACGCATCGTTTGTGTGGATTTCTTGTGGAAGGGGGTTTTCAGAGAGGAAGAGTTACACTACATTCCCACAATTGTCATGGAACCATCCGCTTGTATACAGTCGTTTTTCTTTGCGCAAAGAGAAACGCCAACCCCTTGCCATGAGGCGAATAGATGACACGTATCGCGCTTTTTGTGTGTGGCTCTCTTTTGTTGTTGTCCCCACTCGCGTCCGCTCAACCCCCCAACCCACACCCGCCGAAAACAGCTCCAACCAAACCGATGGGACGCGCAGTCCTTCCGCCTCACCCCGGAACAAAAGCGCTCGCTCCCAATCCCAGCGCTCTGCTTCGCCGCATCCATCAACAACGCCAAAAGCTTCGCAACTTCCGTGTGCGCAGTTTTTTCAAGAAGCGTCGCTATCGCGTCCGTCTCTTGACCATTGGACAGGGAGATTGGCTGTTTACTTATTTTGGACACAACGCGATCCGTTTGACGGACCTGAGACTTCAGCGCGATCTCAACTTCAACTTTGGGACATTTGGCGGTGACAACCCGGCCAAACTCGTGATGGACTACATCCAATTTCGTATGCGCTACTGGTTGAGTTTGGCATATCCAGGCCTCGCCTTGCGTCGATATCGCGATAAGGATCGTTCGTATAGAGAGCGTGACATCCTGCTCACACCAACAGAATCACACAAGCTCGCGACCTACCTGCGGACTCACGCGCTGCGAAAAAATCGCTTCTACTCATATCACCACTATACGAGTAACTGCTCGACAAAGATCCGTGACGCTTTGCTCAAGGTGATCGGCCCATCATTCAAAGAGAAGGCCATGATCAAACGCGGCGCGACTTATCGCAAACTTGTGATGCAGAAGACCCGCCCCAACCCATTCGTGATGTTGTTTATGGATTTTGGGATGGGTCCTTACGCCGATCGCGAGCTGACTTGGTGGGAAGAGATGTTCTTACCAGACAAGCTTGAGAGCTATATGGCTTCGACGTTTTGGAAGCAAAAGCGCGGTCGTCCACTGGTCTCCAAAGTCAACCACTCATACAAGCGCAAAGCCGGTGCGCCCTGGCCCTTTGAACCGATTTCACTGATCTACCTTCAGCTGATGGTCCTCGCAGGATTAGGGTTCTGGCTACGGAAAGGTCGACGTTTTCGAGTGTGGGCACGTTGGGTGTTCGCGTGGTTTGCGCTGTTGGGTTCGATCCTCGCCTTTATGATGTTCCTCACAAAAATGCCCGAACCTCCGAGTAATGCAAACATCATTTTATTTCACCCCTTCCATTGGATGATATGGTGGTGGGCCTCGAAGAAACGCTGGGCCTTACCAGAGGTACAACAGATGGTGCGGTGGTACTTGATCATCCATGTCGTGTTGGGTGCGCTTTACTTGTTGCTGAAACTCGTGGGCATTGTCCCCGTACAGACCAATATGCACTACATCGTGTATGCGATGGGGCTCTTTGGGCTGACAGCTTGGATTCTCCGAGAACATCCACCAACAGCAGAAGAGCAAGTGTCGCCCAAGGAGGCGAAAAAAGCAGAAGCAGAGGACGAGCAGATCGCCAAAGCAGCATAATCTCCTTGCGTCTCTATGCGACAAAAGGTACCCTTGCGTGGCGCAGCTGGAGACAGGTGCGCCATGATACGCCATTCCACCGACTACACAACGAAAAACATACGACTTTCAAAGGAGCATGCCATGGGCCGATATGTCATGTCGATCGATCAAGGAACCACAGGAAGCACAGTCATCATTTTGGATGAGCAGCTTCAGGTACACGGTCGTGCCAATTGTGAATTTGAACAGATCTTCCCACAACCGGGCTGGGTTGAGCACGATCCAGAGGCGATTTGGGCGTCTGTCACGACTGCGATGAAGGAGAGCCTTGCGCAGGCAGATATCGAGGCCTCAGCGATCGCCGCGATTGGTATCACCAACCAGCGCGAGACAACAGTTGTGTGGGATAAAGAGAGCGGAAAACCCATTCACAACGCGATCGTCTGGCAGTGTCGCCGTACAGGAGAGATTTGTGCACAGCTCAAGTCCCAAGGCCTCGAAGAGACCTACAAAAAGGGCTCCGGGTTGGTGCTGGATCCTTACTTTTCGGGGACCAAGATTCGTTGGATCCTGGACAATGTAGAGGGCGCACAAGCCCGCGCAGAAGCAGGAGAGTTGTGTTTTGGGACGATCGACACCTACCTCGTCTGGCGACTGACAGGTGGCGCAGCCCACGTCACAGATGTGAGCAACGCATCACGAACGTTGTTGATGGACCTCAACACCCTTGACTGGTCATCGACCCTGACAGAGCCTCTGCGCGTCCCTCACGCGATGCTCCCTGATATTCGTGGCAACGCAGAGGTGTACGGTACGACATCTGGACACGAGGTGCTTCCTGACGGGATCGCGATCGCAGGGATGGCAGGAGACCAACAGTCCGCGTTGTTTGGACAGGCCTGCTTTGCTCCCGGTGAAGCCAAGTGCACGTACGGAACAGGTGCCTTCTTGCTCGTGAATACAGGCGACGAGGTCCAGTACTCGGAGCACGGCTTGCTGACAACAGTTGGCTGGAAGATCGACGGCAAGACGACATATGCCCTTGAAGGGAGTGTGTTTATCGCAGGCGCAGCGATCCAATGGTTGCGTGACGAGATGCGCATGATCGACACCTCACCAGAGGTCGAAACGCTGGCGGCCTCCGTAGAAGACAGTGGAGGCGTCGTCTTCGTCCCGGCGCTCGCGGGGCTAGGGACGCCTCACTGGCGTCCAGAGGCGCGCGGATTGTTGTGGGGTATGACACGCGGTACAGGCCGCGCCCACATCGCACGTGCAACACTCGAAGGTGTCGCACATATGGTCCATGAGGTACTTCACGCGATGGAGGAAGACATGGGGCGCTCACTCGTCGGACTGAAAGTCGACGGTGGTGCCTGTGCCAACAATCTCATGATGCAATACCAGGCAGACCTCCTCGGGGCCTCAATTAGCCGACCTGAGATGATCGAGACGACCGCACTTGGCGCGGCCTTCCTCGCAGGATTAGGGGTTGGTGTCTGGTCCTCTACTGACGATATCAAACGCGCCTGGAAAGAAGATCGCCAGTTTGAACCAGAGATGAGCAAAGAAGATGTCGCGCAACGACTCGCCCGCTGGAATCAGGCTGTCTCCATGGCCTGAAGCCATCAAAAAAATCCACGAGAAACGATCATAGCCTCCAATCCATCCTAATAAACAACTCATCCGCACACTATCGTCTCTATGATAATAGGGAGTAGAGTCTGTCATGACGCTGGATGTACAGGACCTTGATAGGTAGGGTGCAATTTTTGAACTCGACTCGGATAGGTGACGATGGCATCCTAAAGGCCGATTGTTACAGTGAGAAAACTCCCCTCCTCACAGAAAACATCGTTTTCGCCGAGGAGATAGTGTGATAAAGACCACATTCCTTTTCACGTATTTACCGCGAGGTTGTAAAGTATGAATACGCCCACAGGTTTTGCCCAGAGATATTTGACAGGTCTGCTTTTGTGCGCCCTCACGCTTGTTTGCGTTCCCACAGCACACGCAACAACAGTCTTAAAACTGACAGATGAGCAGATTGTCGAACACTCGTCGATCTTTGTGCGCGCGACAGTTATCGATCAAAAGGCCATCTGGGCCCCCAAAAAGATCGGTATTGTGACATTGGTGAAGCTGAAAATTGAAGAAGAGATCTTCAACCGCAGCACACCGACATATGTATATGTTCGACACTTTGGTGGCACCATCGGGAAGGTCACAATGCACATGCCCAGTGGCCCCAAGTTCACCAACGGTGAAGAGGTCCTCGTTGCACTGCAATCCTCTCCTTACCTGCCCAAAAATGAATACCTCCTTGTTGGTTTGACACAAGGAAAGTGGACCATCTCACCAGCAGATCCACAAGCGCAAAAACAGGGTTTCACTTCGACACGCACAATCCTCCGTGCGTCCGAGGCCGGCCACCTCAAACTCGTCGGTGGCAACACAAACCTGAAGGTCGCCAAAGCGTCCCCCAAAATTCTCAGCGTCTTGCTCGGTCAACTGCGTGCACACTGGAAAACCATCCAACTCAAACGTCAAAAACAGACACTCCCCTTGCAGTTGAACAAACCGACTCCTCGTGTCGTGCCCCTGAAAAAACCCATCATCTTGAAGAAGCCCTTGCGTGTGGCACCCATCAAGCCAGTCCAACCCAAGAAAACCACAGAAACACAGCAGTAATCCCGCCCAGAAGGAGTCGCAAGGATGTATCATTTTTCAGAAACACAACGCACACGTGCTTACCGCATCGCCCTGCTTGTAGGGTGTTTCGGTCTCTTTTTGTTTGTCTCTTCTGCTCACGCATGGAACCCCCTCGTCGTCCGTGGACGCTGCCAACAGTCCGGCGTCCAGTGTAGTAGTACAGTCGGTAACGCCGGTGGCCAAGGCGCATGTTGCGATCCACAAAGTAGCACCATCGCGAGCTGTGAAAGTAACAACCGTTGCGCAGGTGGGAGCCCCTACAAATGGGCAGCCAATCAGATCCCACTGACGTGGTTCTTCAACCCCAACGGTATGGCTGGAAAATCTGGCTACGCAGGTTTGACTGAGGCCCAACTTGAGGCAGACCTCAAACGCGCATTCGACGTGTGGACCAAACCTGTCTGTACCTCATTTCGCCACAGCTACCAGGGAAAAACCACAACGACACCCAGCTTTAACCGCCCTCTCGTGATGTTCCTCGCAACAGACGCACAATGGGCACAGCTCGGCGCACACAGCAGTACACTCGCCTTTACACGCCCCATCCCCAGCAACAATGGCGCGCTCCAGGACGGTGACATCTACTTCAACCCACGCCCTGGTAACCGTGGTTGGGGAATCTCACCAAACGTCGCGAGAGGGAACATCGACTTTGCTGACGTCGCAGCACACGAGATGGGACACGCGATCGGCTTCGCACATACCAACAACAAAGTCTTGATGTACTACTCCATCCGCTGTACCGGGAACTGCTTTCGCAGCACTCTCTTCAAAGATGATCAAGACGCTGTGTGTACAACATACCCACGCACCGGCCCCTGCTCTTCAGACGCGGACTGTGGTGGATGTCTCAGATGTAGCAGCGGAAAATGTGTTGCTAAAAACATCCCCCAAGCACGCAACCTCTGCAAACCCTGCACCCAACCCTCCGACTGTGGTGGCGCAAGTGACATCTGTGTCCGCCTCACAGAAGGTAACCGCTGCTCCATGGCCTGTGACAGCCAGGACTGCTGTCCTAACGGTTATCGCTGTACCCAGCTGACACTCAGCACCAAAGTCTGTATCCCAGAGGCCGGCGCGTGTGCGCCCGTCTCCTGTACAACAGACGCACAATGTGGTCCTGGAGAACAATGTGGCAGCAGCAAGACTTGTGAACCCAAACCCGTCGCGGTCGCTGCAAACTCCTGTAAACTCTGCGCCAACAGCAGCGAGTGTGGGAGCGGAAACGCCTGTATCCAGGTCGACACAGTGACACGCTGTGCGCAGCCTTGTGTCGCCGACAACTTCTGCCCCACAGGGTACTTCTGTAAGAGCACCTCTGCAGGACGACGTTGTGTCCCAGAGGACAACATCTGCCCATGTACACAGGACAGCCAATGTGACACTGGTCAAGTCTGCCGTAACAACAAGTGCCAAAAGCTCGGCGGTGGTAAATTTGGCGACACCTGTAGTGACACCACACCTTGTGCCGCAGGGTACAGCTGTGTCGACACAGGCCAATCCAAGATCTGTATCCAACCTTGTGGTCGCGCCAACACAGCAAACGGTGCGCCTGGTGGTCCTTGTCGTTCTGATGGCTCCTGTGATGGCGGTGCGCAGTGCTTCCGCGCTGGCGGTGGCACCATCTGTATGCCCCAATCCTGCCCAACAGGAAACTGTGCATCCGCAGGTGGACAATGTTACCAAGTCGGAAACGGTGTAGGAAACAGATGCCTTTGCACAAGCGACGCACAGTGTGGCGCTGGGAAAGTCTGTAACACCTCTCTCTTGAAACAAGTCTTTGGACAAAACATCGGCGCTTGCGCCACACCATCCACACCCGCCAAGTGCGAAACTGGATACGACTGCGTTGACGCCACACAACAAGGCCAACCCGCATGTAATACCAGTCAGCCCGACGGATGCTTCTGCTTCCCAGGAAAAACACAAGGCCCCGGTGACCCCTGTGGACAAAAACAATGTAAAGACGGAAACGTCTGTGTCCGCACCTCACAAACCTCCACCGACGGATACTGTCTGCGCACATGCCCCAGCGGCACATGCGACATCGGCGGCATCTGCCAGGACGCCGGAAACGTCAAAGTATGTATCTGCGGAAGCTCGGCTCAATGTTCCAATGGCGGTACATGTAAAATCTTCACTGGTGTCAATTACGGTTCCTGTACCACAGGTGGCACCAACCCCTGTGGTGATGGCACTTGTAGCGCCAGCGAAAACTGCTCCACATGCCCCGCTGACTGCAAATGCCCCTCTGGACAAAGCTGTCAAAGCGGGACCTGTAAAGGCGGAGACTGTGGCAACAATGCTTGTGAAGGAGCCAAAGGCGAAAACTGCTCCACATGTCCCGCTGACTGCGGCTGTGGTGCTGGGAAAAGCTGCCAAAATGGCGCCTGTGTCGAGCCCTCCGACTGTGGAAATAACGCTTGTGAAGGTGCCAAAGGCGAAAGCTGCTCCACATGCCCCGCTGATTGTGGCTGTGGAACAGGAAAAAGTTGTCAAAATGGCGCCTGTGTCGAAGCCAAAGACTGTGGAAACAACGCCTGTGAAGGTGCCAAGGGCGAAAACTGCTCCACCTGCCCACAAGACTGTGCTTGTGGCTCCGGACAATCATGCGTCAATGAGACCTGTACCACCACCGTCAACAAAGAACCTACAGGAGACGCTGGAACAGGAACCACTGGCGAATGTAAAGATGATGAATACAAAGACTGTGACTCCGAAGGCAAAAACTGTGTCTGCGTCCAAGGGACACCTCCAGGGTGTGCTGGATGTAGTAGTGTCGACAGTCCATCAGCTTCCTTCCCCTACCTCCTCTTTGTCCTCTTCGGACTCCTCCTCGTCAACATCCGACGAAGACGTGACTAAGTGTTCCAAAATGGAACACCTCACATATACTTGATATAGTATGTGTTCCAAAATGGAACACTATGACATCACTGTCTTGATTTCCCCTCCCCCCAAGAAGAATATACTGCAAGTGTTCCATTTTGGAACACTTGCTCCACTCTATTCTTGATCAAGTGATCCATTTTGGAACACCTACACACAAAAATCGATCTATTTTCATGAACATATGAACCTCCCTTATGCCCTTTCACCATATAAACACAAGATTAATATGAGTTTTTGCACCAAGTAAGATGTTTGGGCACATGATATGCATAAGGACTCTCCTACACAAACCTGTCTTAGGATGTAAAAGAGCACGGATTGTCAGAAGACATCCCAACAAGCAGGTCACAGTACCAGGGCATGTCCGGCCCAAGTCCTCCAAAGGAGCAATCATGATAAAAGTTACTGTATGGGGTTCACGAGGCAGCATTCCAGTATCAGGCTCACAATTCCACCGACATGGTGGTTCGACGACGAGCATTGAAATTGAGCTTCTCGATAGCACAGAGCAAACCCCCTCACGCGTCTTAATCGACTGCGGAACAGGGCTCACAGAGCTTGGTAAAAACTGGGGAGATCGCGTCCCAGAGGCTCTGATGCTCCAAACACACATGCACTGGGATCACATACAAGGTTTCCCCTTCTTTGGCCCACTCTTCAACCCTGCTTCACAATTTGAATTGTACGCCGTCCCCAGAGATGGACAAACATTCAATGAAGTCCTGTCCCAACAAATGACCAAGCCGACGTTCCCCATCGGCATCGACATCCTCCCTGCGACATTGGATTTCCACTCCCTCCCCCAAAATGGACAAATGCAAAAAGGCGAATTGACCTTGTCATGGGTCGAGTTGTGGCATCCTTCAGGGAGCACAGCCTTCCGTATTGACTACAAGGGCGCGAGCTTCGTATTTACAGGTGATGTCGAAGTCCAGCAAGGCTGTCGCTCCCAACTCATCGAATTTGCAAAGGACGCAGATGTGATGATCATGGACGCCCAGTACTTCCCAGAAGAGTACGAAAGTCGCAAAGGCTTTGGACACTCCACCCCCGTCGACGCAGTCAGCGTCGCAAAAGAAGCCGGCATCAAACACCTCTACATGACCCACCACGATCCGTCTCACGATGACGAAAGACTCGATGAAAAGCTTCGTTTTGCGCAGTCGCTGAACAACGATGGTTTGCTGACTATCCATAACACCTACGACGGCTTACAGATCGATGTTCGCCCTAGCAATGCCCCTCGCGACGCTGACAACAGCTTGATCTCCGCCACTGCTTAATCTATTCTCCTACCTGACAGTCTCAGCTCCCTCCGACCATCCAGGCTCATACCAAAGGTCACTTTACAATGGATGAACCTATTCTTTTGGACCTCGGTGAATGGGTCCGAAAAGAGATCAGCGCCGATCAGCTACTCGCACGCCTTGTTGACGTCGTCAAAGAATACCTTCAGGCAGATCGCGCCACCATCTACCTGATGGACGCCCCCAAAGATGAACTCGTCAGCGTCGCAGCCCACCTGCCAGAGCTAAAAGAGCTGCGCGTCCCCATCAGCCAAGGTGTCGCAGGATACGTCGCCCGTACACAGCGGATCGTGAACATCCCATACTGTGAAACGGACTCCCGCTTTTGGAGTGGCGTCGATGAGCGCACGGGCTACACAACCCGCTCCATGCTCGCGGCCCCTATTCCATCACCAGATCAACAGCTCATTGGGATCGTGCAGTGTCTCAATAAAAAAGACGGGGAGATCTTCACAGGTGAAGACGAAGACCTCCTCTCCAGCCTCGCCAAGCAGATCGGGGAAGTCATCCAAGAGACAACACTCGGTGATACTCCGGGCATTCAGCTAGATTCAGCTTACCAAGATCCAGAGACTCAAGATGACTGGCTACCTCTCGAAGATCGGATCAACCGAGTCATCGGCTTTGGACCGGCGATGAGAAATGTCTTCCAGAGCATACGCCGTGTCGCATCGACAAAAGCTACGGTCCTGCTTCGAGGGGAGAGCGGAACTGGAAAGAGCTTGATCGCGCGTGCGCTACACTACAACTCCGCTGAGAGTCACGGCCCCTTCGTCCACCTCGACTGTACAACGCTCCCCGAAGGGCTTATGGAGAACGAACTCTTTGGACACGAGAGAGGTGCGTATACAGGCGCACATGCCCGCAAGATAGGCAAAGTCGAAGCTGCCTCTGGTGGCACATTGTTCCTCGATGAGATCGGAGACCTCCCACTCCAACTACAGGGAAAATTACTGACCCTGCTCCAAGAACGCACGTATCACAGAGTTGGCGGCACGAAACCCCTCAAAGCTGATATTCGCATCATCGCCGCGACCAACCGAGAGCTTGAACAACTCGTAGAGCAAGAGCGTTTTCGCAAAGATCTGTACTACCGTTTGCAGGTCGTACAGATCGAGCTTCCCCCCCTACGTGTAAGAGGAAAATCCGATCTCACAAGGCTCATCCATTATTTCCTACACAAAGCCGCCAAACACCACGGAAAACCGACCAGCACACTCACCCCACAAGCGCTCCAACGCCTCCTCGAATATCCCTGGCCTGGAAATGTCAGAGAGCTCGAAAACTGTTTAGAATCGGCAGTGATCTTTTCGGATGGTGAGATCGACCCACAACACTTACCCCTCGCGCAAAATCCGCCGCCACAACCACCTTCTCCGACAACAGAAGCGGCCGCTACCACCTCATCTCCTGCACAGATCTTTGCGCAGGAACCCACACTCAAAGAGCTTGAGGGACAGTACATCGCGTTTTTGTTGCAGCAATACGATGGAAACCGCTCCACGTGCGCACGCATCCTCAACATCGGACGCAACACACTGGTACGAAAGATCAAAGAACATCAACTTGACGATCTTTGATCCACCCCTCTAAAGGACTTTCTTCTCGTCCAAAAGACAAAGAAGAGCCAACACAACACCCAAAACCATCCCGTCTCAACCCCTCCCCCTGTCGCCTGGCATCCACACCCTTTGCCCTTCTCCTCAGGCTCTCCCTCAACACCGACGATCACCTCGACAGGTGCGGAGTAAGCATACCCATCGAAGACACGCAATTGAAAACGATACTGGCCCGGCTGCTTCGCCTGGAAGGTCACCTTCTGCGCCTCACTTTGGTCGATCACATCAGTCGGACCTGCGAGCTGCTTCCACTCATAAGAGAGCGTATCCCCGTCAGGATCTTCACTCAAACCTCCGTCAAGGACGACCATATCCCCGACAGAGATATCACCGAGTGGAGCGATACGTGCGATAGGCGTCCGGTTGATTCCCAACACCCTGATCGTCACAGTGTCCTCAATGGAGCGGCTCTTTCCGTCATCAACCTGCAAACCAATGACGTACTTTTGGATCAACTTATCGCGTGTTGAAAACGAAGGTTTTTGCGGATTCGCGAGATTGAAATTCAGCACCGCGTTAGGTGGCTCGATCACCCGCCATGTATACGTCAGATTGTCTCCCTCATCGAGATCGACGCTCTTCGAACCATCCAGTGTCACGCTCTGCCCAACACGAACCTGCAGATCTTCGCCAGCGTGTGCACGGGGAACATGGTTGACCCCATCCTGATCGGCGACGATCGAGATCCGCGCAGGCATACTCCAGGCTTTTCCATCGTGGACTTCGAGAGAGAACGTGTAGATCCCATATGTCGGTGGAATAAAGGAAGCTGAGCTGTCTGTATCCAGTGGATGAAAGAGGACCACAGGAAATCCATCGACTTGGCGCCAACGATATCGCAGCGCCTCCCCCTCAGGATCGTAACTTGTATGTCCCTTCAACTCTACAGCCTGACCGACATTCCAACTCGTCTGAGAGCTCGTGTCGATCTTCGCAATCGGAGGTTGATTACCATCCACATTCCCTCGAACGAGTACATCGAGTGGTGCGGACTTTCCACCGGCGCTCTCCACCTCCAGACGAAATGTCAGATCACAAGAGTGCAACGAAAAGAACGATGGGCGCGCAGTTTTCGCATCCAGCAAGGTCACATCCCGCCCTTCGAGTTGCTGCCAAGAGAAAGACAACTGCCCCCCACCAAAGTCGATGCTTTTGGAGGCATCAAGTGTCACAACCTGACCAAAATTTCCATGTAATGGACTGGCATTTGCGAGTGGTAGGAAATGCTCCTCACCATCTTCGGAGATCGAGATCCCCACGACAGTCTGCAAAGAAGAGAGTTCTCCAGAGGTCACACGCAGACCAATGCGATAATACCCCGGACTTTCAGCGCGAAAGGTCACCTTTGGCTGCGCATCACCAGACAAAGAGGCGCCCTCTTTTGGACGCGTGTCTCCTGTTCGCTCCGGCAAAATAGTCCATTTGTAATTGACAGGAAGACCATCGAGCTGCCGACTTCGAGAACCATCGAGTACAATCGCTTCCTTCACCTTTGCGGCCTGCGGTGCGACAATGACGGCATGTGGTACGTAGGAGCTTGATGGATCGTGAATGGCGATCGAGAGTTCGCGACTCTGGCTCCCTCCTGCCTTGTCCCTCACCAACAACCGAAAATGATACACGCCCACAACAGCAGGCGTAAAATAGGCCCGCTCACTCTCAGCTTCTTGAAGTTCAACTTTGAGCTGACTCTCTGTGTTGAGCTGTGTCCATTTGAACGACAGCACATCACCATTTGCGTCGGAGCTTCCGCGTGCGTCGAGCGCGATCTTTTGGCCAACCTTACTCGCACGTGGTGCCCAAGCGTTGACACATGGAGGAACATTGTTGACGTTCACACGCAAAAACGCAGGGACCCCTTTTCTCTCTCCACTGCTGACAGCGAGGCGAAAAACGTATACACCGGCCTTTCGCAACAGCGTCTTTGTCTTACACAACGAAGGTTCCTGGATCTTCACTGTCTCAGCGTCGTCAGGTGCGCGCTCTAGGCTCCATTGGCAACTTACCGTCCCCCCTTTGGGATCAGAGCTACTACTTCCGTCAAGTATGACTTCTCCTGGCGCGGTCTGAAGATCTTTTCCAGCGACCGCGATCGGCTCTCCTTGGTTCTGTTGGACAGTCACAAAAAAAGACAGGCGCTCACTCGCACCTTGTCCATCAAAAACTTCCAGAATCACGAGTTGACGTCCGACATCTTCGGTTTTTGGCAGCCATTGAAGAGAGGCAAACCCCACGCTCTTTCCAGCCTTATTGGCGGTATTTGTGGCGTTGAGTGTCATCCCTGCAGGAGACTCGATCAGACGAAATCCCAGAACATCACCTGTATCGACGTCTTCTGCGCGCAATGACACACAGGAGAACTCGATCCCGACTTGCGCTTGAAGACACGGAGTTGAGACAAAGCGAGGCGCGTCGTTACGCCCCCTCACCTTGAGTAGAAACGTTTGTGTGACGGAGGCTCCGCGACCATCATCGACGAGCAGCTCGACGCGATGTCCTGTCGTGCTGAGATCTTCCTGGCGAGGTGTCCACAACAACAACGCCCTCTCACGATCCAGACTGACGAGCTGCATCCCTGCAGGTCCACTCACAAAACGAAAATGCAGCATATCCCCGTTGGGGTCCGACGCTTTGAGTAGATATCTGTACTCACTTCGCTCTTCGGCGAATGTCACAGGCTGGCTCTCAAAAGAAGGCGGCTCATTGTCCTCAGTCACAGTCAAAATAAATGTCTGCACCGCAAACAGACCGCCACGATCGGAGACACGAATGCGCACGAGGTGTTCACCTCTTTGGAGAGGAAGTGGAGACCATGTAAAGAGTCCGGACTGGGCATCCATTGCCATCCCCGTGAGGGGTTGTTCAAGACGAAAAGACAGCGGCTCTTGCTCAGGATCAGACGCCACAACCTGATACGTGTAACTTTGCCCCTGCTTTACAAACAAAGAGGGACGCGAAGTAATCGTAGGTGCTTGGTTTGGGGTCGTCACATTGACCTGGAAGGTCGCAGACAACGTCCCACCTTTACCATCACAGACTTCGACCTCAACGGAGAAGAGACCACTTTGCGCCGCCGAAGGACGCCACCACAACACGCCATCTGTGGTCAAAACCATCCCCTTTGGACCCTTGCGCAAAAAGTAAGTGAGCACATCCTTATCCGGATCGATGGCTGCGATCAGTTGCTGTAATGTCGCCCCCTGTTGCAACGTCAATACTCCGGAAGGAACGGACTTCCACGTCGGAAGCTGGTTGGTAGCGTGCACATAGACGACAAATGATTGTAGTTGTCTGCCTCCTCGCTTGTCTTTGACCTCAAGGGTAAAGAGTACGTACTTTCCGGCGTGTTCACTGCCAGGCGTCCACTGGAGCGTCGCACGTGTGCTGTCCAAAAGAGGCTGATGAGCAGGCAATTGCGCACTTGGAGCCTCCAACAATGACACACTTAAGGTCTTGGGAGCGTCATCAATATCGCCAAGCAAGAAGGCGTATGTGAGGGTCTTTCCGACGGTCGCTCCAGTAGGAGGTGCTGAGAGAAACTGTGGTGATTGATTGATATCATTGACCTGTAGCTGAAAATCCTGCACGAGCGTCGCACCAGCCTGATCGTAGACGAGAATCCGCACATCATGTGTCCCAACATCCTGCTTTCCAGGAAGCCAGGACAGGAGACCACTTAATGTGCCGATCGTCAGACCTTTTGGACCCTCAAGCAAGAGGTAACGATGAACATCATCGTTGTCTACGTCGTTGATCGACAGACGAGAACGATAGGGAGTTCCCTCGGTCACTTGTGTCGCAGGTAGCTGCGCGAGTGTTGGGGGGGTGTTTTTCTTACTCACATACACAAAGAAGTGCTGAAGTTGGCTCTCGCCGTGGGGTACATCCACCACTTTGAGCAAGACCTCGTGGACGCCTTCGTTGGTCGTAGCGTCGAGCCTTTTAGGTGTCCAACGCAACATCCCACTCGTCGCATCGAGTGTCATCCCCTTCGGCCCAATGAGCAAAGAATATTGGACTCCATCCTTCGTGGGGTCCGGGTCAATCGCGCGAAGTTGGTATGAATACGGTGTGTTCTCTGTGAGCAAGACACGAGGCTCAGAGTGGAATTGAGGCGGTTGATTGACATTGACGACTTCGATCGTCCAGTGATGGATCAACAAGCCCCCCTTCTGATCGTCCACACGAATCGTCACGTCATGACGTCCAACATCACTGTTATGTGGTGTCCAAGAGAGCAGCCCACTCTCGGAGACAGAGAGTCCATCTGGGCCTCTCTCCATCGCGTACTGAAGGACATCACCGTCAGGATCTGTCGCTTTTAACTGGTACGAAAGACTCTGCTCTTCGGTCGCTTTTACAGGTGGGGCTTCTTCGAGAGTTGGGGGTTCATTGGCCTTGTATACCTGCAACTTATACGTATGAAGCGTCTCACCTCCGAGCGCATCAAACACTCGGACCTTCACCTCAAACCACGAACTCGCCTGGATCTCAGACGGCTGAGGCGTCCACGAAATCAAGCCCTTTTGGCTGATGGTCATCGTCTGTGGACCCCCTTCGAGCGCAAAGGAGAGTTGATCCCCGATATCAGGGTCTTTGGCGACCACTTGGTAGTAGTACTTCTTTCCAAGTATCGCGCCTTTTAAGGGGATAGAAGTGACCACGGGTTTGCTGTTGACGTTTTGCACCTGCAACGAAAAGCTCTGCTGCTCGCGTGCACCGTATTCATCGACAACTTCGATCATGACACTGTGCCCCCCCACGTCGTCGTTTGTCGGGAGCCAAGTCACTTCACCTGTATAGGCGATCTTCATCGAGTGAGGACCTTGTACCAAACGGTAGAATAACTTCGCGTTTGCTCCATCGGGGTCTTCAGCTTTCACTTGATAACGAAACATCACCCCCTCAGAGGCCGTAGTAGGAGGAAGTGAGGTGATCGCTGGCGTGTCATTCCGGTCCTGGACATGCAACACAAACGATTGAACGCTCTGACCGCCTCTTGTATCGCGTGCGACGATATGGACTTGATGGTCCCCAACGTCGGCCTGACGGGTAGGACGCCAACGAATAGAGCCTGTAAGCGGATCGATAGACATGCCAGCAGGCGCGACATTGAGCGAAAATGTCAGGCGCTCTCCCTCAGGCTCATAGACATGTGGCTGGTAAAAGAATGTTTGGTGTTGTGATGTGCGCACAGGTGGTTGGGAGTGCCATTGTGGAGGGTCATTCACATCCTCGATGTAGATGGAAAAAGTGCGGGAGAGAACCCCACCCCTTTTGTCATCAAGTCCGATCGTGAAGCTCTGCGCACCTGTCTGCAACGCAGATGGTGTCCATGTGAGCGTTGCGACCTGCTTACCTGTTTTTTGGAGGACCATCCCCTCAGGAGCACCCAACAGGACAAAAGCAAGATCGTCACCATCAGCGTCGAGAGCCTGCACAGGGAGCGACAGTGATGTGCCCTGTTTGTGCGAAGCTGGGACCTTCAAAGACAACGATGGAGAAGCATTAAGAGGTGCTTTCGCGACGACCTGTACACTCCACGTCTGGGTCTTCTCAAGGCCTGTGTCGTCCTTCACTACGAGCGTAATGGTGACATTTCCACTTGCCGAAGGTGTCCATCGCAGATGTCCCGTCGTGGGATCGAGTTTGAGATCTTTGGGGCCTGCTTTGATCGAAAATGTATGACTCGCGCCGCGATCTTCATCTGTCACCCATAACCTGTATATGTAGGGTCGCCCAACCGCAGCAAATGGCGAGGGCGTCGACATGATCTTAGGAGGCGAGGGAGTGTCTTTGACCTGAATCTGGTAGGGCTGGACGACAAATTGCCCAAACTCATCGCGGACTTCAACGACCACCTGTTGCGTCCCAACGTCGCTCGCGGTAGGCGTCCAATGGATCACGCCATCTGCCCCAACAGTCATACCTTTAGGGGCTTCGATCAGCCGGTAGAACAATAACGCTGGCATTTGTGAGGCGTCAGGGTCTGTGGCCTGGAGTGTGTATGTGTATGCGAGACCTTCGGTGGCTTGTGTGATCGGGGTCGAGACAATCGTTGGCGCAAGAGGCGCTGCGAAGACATTATAATGACAGGTCTTTTTATCCTTGCTACCGGCACGATCAGAGACCTCAATGTCAAACTGATATGAAAAATTATGGGGCGCTCGCTTGGGCCACCAGAGCAACATCGCTCGCCACGTGCAACAACCACGCTTGCCAATGGGGACAATGCGGATCTGTTGCCCTCCAGGCGCGTTGAGGAGTTGAAATTTGAGTGACTCATCAACCCCATCTGGATCATACGCCTCTATCAGTTGTCGATAGACCTTCCCCTCAACGAGCGTTTCGGGCTGCGAGAGAGGTTGAAAGAGGAGGACTGGAGGCTGGTTCTTCGTGGGCTCTCCCCATGCACTCCCCCCACACAAAACGAGATACCATGCAAAAACGGCAAAAAACCTTCTCATGCTCAAACCTGGTTGCAAACAACAATACAATTCTCTCCGCATCACACGGAGAATGTTTCAAAATGAATACATTTTCAGCATACTTGCGTACACTCTATATCCTATCGACTCTATCCCCAAACGACAACCCCCTACACACATATGAACGGACAACACCTCGCTCTTTCTTTACATTCACCTTCTCGACGTTGGGGGAAAGCAGCCTCCTCAACGGCAACTCAACGCAAAAGACGTTCAATCTCTCGTACAGCAAAACATGCCTGCCCTGCCGCCACACTCAACGAAGGATCAAGTGATGTACAGACATCACCCACTGCAAAGATACGCTCGTGTGTCGTTCGTTGTAAGCGGTCTGTCTGGACCGTTGACGTGTCATCAAGCGCACACAAAGACTCCACAAGCTGGATGTTCGGCTCAAGACCGATCTTGACCAATAGGGCACCGATCGCGAGCTCCTTTTGACCTTCAGGGCCTTCACAGAGGACCGATTCGACACATGCGTCCCCCTGAATCGACAGCACATCGTGTTGGCAAAGCAGCGTGATGTTTTCGGAGTTGTCGACTTCTTCTGTAAATTGAGGGCGCGCTCTGGGCGCATCACCTCGGTACAAGATCGTCACATGAGGCGATGTCTTCGCAAGGATCAGCGCATTCTCAAACGCACCGTCTCCTCCCCCAACGATCGCGACGTGTTTCCCCTCGAACATCTCAGGGCACCCACTCGCAGTGTATGATAACCCCTTCCCTTCAAACGTCTCTGCACCAGGAACACGAAGGCGACGACGTCTCAAGCCAGTCGCGAGGATACAAGCTCGCGCTGTCAGTTCGCCCGCCGAAGTCCGAAGGCGCAACGGCTCATCTTCGATCGAATGCACCTCGACGTTTGTATGTACGGGGATTGAGAGAGAATGGAGCTGAGACGTCAACTGCGCAGCGAGCGCCGCTCCATCTCCTGTAAAGCCGGGATAATCGGGAAGAGGATTGTAGATCCAATGGAGCTGCCCACCGAGCGCTTCGCGACGTTCGAGCACCACACAACGCAACCCAAGACGATGGCACCACAACGCCGACGCGAGTCCTCCAAATCCTCCACCAATGATCGCAACATCAACACCTTCCATCTTTCTCTCCTCTTGTGTTTGTGGTAGACACAACGGACCGTGACCTCTCCACATGACGCCGGGTCTACACTTGGGACACGCAAATGACTTCCTTGGATGAAAGAAAGGAGCACAACGCCTGCATGACATACACACCCAACCAATTGGCCGTAATCGACGCAACATGCCCCCAAAAACATACCTCCGAAGAAGAGGTCCTCTACTTTTGGGGCGCGCCCAAACAACGCCCCGACGTACGGTGCTCGTTGTGTGATGCACAATACCAGATGGATGACTTCATCTCCACACAGCTCCCCTCTCGGCAAGGCTACTTTGGCCTCCTGCTCTCCGCCACAGCGATCGTAGGTGTGTGGATACTCCCCTGGTCCGTCATGGCCAAAGGCCTCACTGCGTTGCTTTGTGTCTTCTCGATGTTTCAAGCTCTCTGGATGTTATGGCATCAAAGACAGCGCTCACTCGTCTACCAAGCGATGTTCCGACTTGGTGCGCCTGCTGGTCCTCCAGCAGAGCTCGACATCAGCGGCGCCGTTCACGCGGTGGATCAATCTGCGTTCCTCAAAAAGAACGACGTCATGCGAAAAGAGCTCTTGTCTTTACTCGCGTCCATTCAACACTGGATGGAAGCCGAAGGTTTTCACTTGCAACATGATCTGTTCTTGATCGAAAAGAAACGCCATGAAGACGTCGCGTTGGATCTTCCGTCACTCGACCTGGAAGAACAAGAGCGTACATGGCTGGCGTATCGGATTGACGAGCTGCGAACACTCGCTGAAGACTATGATGAAAAGAGAACGTTACTGCACCAATTCTACGATCTTCCCCGCTCTATCGAAGCGCTCCTCAATGAGCTTGAGCTGGCGTCAGGTGATGAAGCCAGCGAGCTGATGGCGGAGCTACAGTCCTGGATCAGCCAAAGCAAACAAGACCTCGCCCAGATCTAGGCTTCCTCTTCTTGAAAGAGCCAGATCTGGGGTGTCGCCTGTGAACCGAGTGAGACCTCTTCTCCATCGATCAAGAGCGACACACCACCTCCAAAACGATCCCGCGACAAGACCTTGATCTGGGTGTTTGGATACACCCCCTTCTCTCCCACGTAACGAAGCAGTTCTGCGTCGTCATCTTCAATCTCTGCGACACAACCAGAGAAGCCAACTTCGACCTCGGACAAACGACACAGGTCACGCTGGAGCATCGAACCATCCTTCGATGGGATGGGTTGGCCATGTGGATCCACACGTGGATTCCCTAACACTGCGACCATTCGGTCTTGTAGGTAAGGTGATATCACGTGCTCCAGCCGATGGGCTTCTTCATGGACACGATCCCACGGGACGCCTAAAATGTCGTGCAGAAATAACTCAACGAGGCGATGCTGACGAACAACTGCGAGCGCAGTTTTTTCGCCAAAAGCGGTCAACTTTACGCCCTTGTACGGCTCGTACTTGATCAGCGCAAGCTCCGCCAAACGCTTGAGCATTTTGGTAACAGAAGCGGGCGCGACATCAAGACGATCGGCGATCGCTGATGTACTCACCTTCTCCGTTTGCTCGCTCAGCTTGTGGATCGTGCGAAGATAATCCTCCATCGCATGACTGATACCTTTTTCGTTTTCCATCATCCACCTGCCCTATACGCTCAGATTTTAGCCTGGGCTAAAAGTATCCTTGCAAAGGCCTCTTGTCAAGCGCCAAGCAAGGACATGTTGGTGGGTGATGGAAGTCGTCAGGAGAGAGCGGAGGATGGGTCAGCGTTGGCGGAAGAAGAGTTTGATCGGCACCCCTTCGAAACCAAAGTTGGCGCGCAAGCTGTTGATGATAAATCGCTTGTACGTAACGTGCGCTGCGTTCGGCTGATTAGCGCTAATCATAAAGGAAGGTGGTGCCACACGGACTTGTGTGACGTAGTAAAACTTGATGGGTCGACCGCGGTAGACCGGTGGTGGATGGTACTCAACCATTTCGGTGAAGAAGCGGTTCAGCTCACCTGTCGGGATACGATAGCGGTACGCTTCGTAGACCTCATCGATTTTTTCGAAGACTTTGTGTAGGCGTTTTCCCGTAAGCGCCGAACAAAAGACGATAGGTGCGTAGTGGAGATACTTGAATTTGTATCGGACCTCCTCTTCAAACTCCTTCATCGCTTGTTGGGAGCGTTTGACCAGATCCCACTTGTTGACGACGATGATGATCCCACGACCACGGTTATGGATGAGGCCGGCGATCTTTACATCTTGTTCGGTGATGCCAACGCTCGCGTCGATCATAAACAGACCGACATCACTTCGACCGAGTGAATCGATCGATTGGTAGACGCTGACTTTTTCGAGCTGTTCTTTGATGTACTTTTTGCGCCGAATACCAGCAGTGTCGATGAATTTGTAGGGTTTGCCATTGAATTCGACTTCGACATCGATGGAGTCACGTGTGGTCCCAGCGATCGGCATTGTGAGCAAGCGATCTTCGCCAAGGATCTGGTTGATGATCGTCGACTTTCCGGCATTTGGTTTTCCGAGAACGACGACACGTGGGATACGTGGAGCGTCTTCATCAAACTCCTCTTCTTCCCACTTCTCCTCACTGACCTCTTCTTCGTCACCCTTCATCGCGCGAAGATGCTCGACAACACGATCGAGCATATCACCGACACCAAGACCGTGAACAGCGCTGATCGCGAAGAGATCTTCAACACCCAAGCTGTAAAAGTCCGCGAGCATGATCTCTTGGGACAGGTTGTCGATCTTGTTTACGCCGACGACGAGTGGTTGTTCGGAGCGACGAAGATAACGCAGGATCTCCTCATCCTGTGGGAGCAGACCTTGACGACCATCGACGATCATCATAATCAGGTCGGCCTCTTCGATGGCGTACTCGGTTTGACGACGCATCGCCTGCAAGATCTCATCATCAGTCTTGGGTTCGAGACCACCGGTATCGATCATGGAGAAGGTGAGACCATTCCAGTCACTGTGTCCATATTGGCGATCTCGGGTGACACCGGGAGTGTCTTCGACGATGGCTTGTTTTTTGCCGATCAGACGGTTAAAAAGGGTGGATTTTCCAACATTGGGTCGCCCGATCAGGGCGACCCGGAACATTCTTTCGGACATATCTCGTAGATTCCTCTATTGAACGACGACGGTGTGCTTTCGGGGTAGTAACGACCCGAAAGGGATCAGATCTCTTCGTAACCGAGTCGTTTAAGGGAGCGCATATTTTGGCTCCAGTTTTTATCGACTTTGACCCACAGCTTGAGGAAGACACGACAGCCGAGGAGGCTCTCGATATCAGCTCGTGCGAGTGAACCTATTTCTTTGAGTCGGGCACCTCGTTTCCCGATGATGATGCCTTTTTGCGAATCGCGTTCGACACAGACAGTGGCTTCGATATGAATGAGACCGCGACGTCCGGCCTCTTCATCGACATCATCGCGCTCTGACTCATCAAACACATCGACAACAATAGCGGTACTATGGGGGATTTCTTCACGTGTCGTGAGGATAACTTTTTCACGCACAATCTCGGAGACCAAAAAGCGTTCGGGGCGATCGGTCGCGTATTCGGGTGGAAAGAGTGGTGGTCCTTCTGGGAGTCGTTTTAAGATCTCTTGGACGAGGACTTCGGTGCCTTCGGCCTCTGTTGCGCTGATGGGGATCACTTCGTCAAATTGCCCTTTGCCGTTGTAGTACTCGATGAGCGGCAAGAGATTGACCTTTTTGCTTATCAGATCGACTTTATTGATCACGAGAAAGCAAGGTGTATTGAGCTCATTCAGGCGGTCGATGATCATCTGATCTTCGCCATACCCGACGTGTGGTTTGTCTTTCTTGGAGGCGTTCTGCATTTCGACAACGGCCTCATCAGGACGGCTGGCGTCAACGAGGTAGAGGATCAGGTCCACACCTTCGAGGGAGTGAAACGCGACGTCGACCATATAGCGGTTGAGTTGCTTTTTGGCCTGGTGGATACCGGGTGTATCGAGATACACGATCTGGCCTTCGGGCACATTATGGATCCCACGGATTTGATTACGTGTGGTTTGGGCCATGGGCGTAATGATGGAGACCTTGTCTCCAATGAGTGTGTTCATAAGGGTCGACTTACCGACATTCGGTCGTCCGACCAGTGCGACCATTCCAGCACGATTTTCCATCAACATATCCTTTTGTCTATATCATTCTGACGATGTGGTCAGGGATCATGAAAGGGGAAAAGAGAAGAGATAACACAAGTAACCACCATGAGCAACGACATTCATCTTTATGATTCACAATTGACAAAAAGGAGTCGAAACATGGGGACAAGAGCACGCGGGGCATCGTGAAGAGGGAGAGTGATTCGCCAAAAAAAGACCGACTGTGCTTATTTTTTGGTGGTTCGTTTGGCTTTTCGTGTCACCTTTTGTGATGTTTCTTTGCGTACAGTTTTGCTTTTGGCAGAGGACTTGGTTGACTTTGTGGGCTTACTCGACTTGGAAGTCGACGCGGGCTTGGTTTTCTTGGTCGCCTTTTTGGCGGTCGAGGTTTTGCTTGTCGAAGTAGACTTGCTCTTTGTGCTTGTCTTCTTCGTGGCTTTCGCCGCTTTTTTGGGAGCCGATTTTTTCGTCGCGGTTTTTTTGGAGGCCGAAGTCTTGCTTACCGGTTTACTCGCAGCCTTTTGCTCGCTGTTTTTGGTATCGCGGCTTGTTCCCTTGGTAGGGGTCGAAGCAGTCTTCGACTCAGCTGTGTTTTTTGGTTTTGAGGTGGACTTCTTGGGTGTGGCCTTTGTGTCGGCTTTAGATGTCGACTTGGTTGCTTTTTTGGAAGCGGACTTCGTCGCCGCTTTGGTTGTCGTCTTGGTCGACTTGGTTGCTTTTTTAGGGGTGGTCTTCGTCTCGGCTTTTGGTGTCGTCTTGGTCGACTTGGTTGCTTTTTTGGATGCAGTCTTCGTCGGTGTTGACTTGGCCGTACTTTTCTTGGGCGTCGCTTTCGTCGCGGTCTTCTTAGGTGCGGCTTTGGCGTCGGACTTCGACGTCGCACTTGAATCCGCTCCAGAAGTCGATTTCGCTGGTTTGCTCGCCTTTTTGGGGTCTTTTTGGGTCGACTTCGTCGCGCTCTTTTTCTCTTTCGCTTCTTTCTCTTTGGCCTCTTGGGCTTTTTTCTCCTCAAGGGCTTGCTTTTGCTGCTCCATTTCGAGCTTTCGCGCTTTTCGAGCTTCGCGTTTTCTTCGACGTTCTTTAATGCCCTCTTCGATGAAGAGCAGCGCACTCTCGACAGTATTGTTGACAGCGTCCTGCAAGAGTTTCAAGAGCAGACTCTCATCCTCCCAGGCCAATGCCTCGTAGTAACGGGCTCGCTCAACAGTGTGAACGATCGCAGGAGGGTAATTGTGTCTCATCAACCACATGTTCATAAACAATCGGATGACACGACCTGAGAAGCGGCCAAACGGCATCAAACGCATCAGGTCATAATGAAGGCGTGCGGCAGAGACGAGAGGATGGACTTCATCGATACTTGTTTGGTTGAGCTCGCTCACGATCTTTTTAAGATTGGCTTCAACCTCTTCGTGGGGGCAGCATTTGTGGTAGTAGGCACCGTAGCGGCCGTCTTCTTGGCGCAATCCATCACCATCGGGGATACCACGCAGCTTATGTGTCAGCGTATCATAGAAGGCGGTAAGGACGGACTTGCTGTATCTATCTTTTTGGCGTTTTCCTTCAGTATACTCTCTCAACAACATAATCGATTCGCGAAGATTGCGAATCTCTTGATGGAGTGCGACCGTTTGTCCGTCTTGGAGTTGTTTGTCATTAAACGCCGAAGAGATCTCGGAGTACTGGAGGACAACACCTTCGAGTCCGTGATCGTGAAAGATCCAGGAGTAATCGAGGCGGCTGTTGAATTCGCTCCAGAGTGAGCCGTGTTTGCCGGTGAGTGTTTTCAGGCGCTCATTCCGGGTATCCACTTGGAAATAGGGTAAGCTCATATTCCGGCTCCTTTACATTATGTTAAACCTTACTGTCGTGTGCAAAAGCTTACGAGAGTGAGGAGAGGAGTATCATTATAAATGACCACTACCGTGTGGACTTCAGCTCCAACAACCGACTCTCTCGATACACCTCCGCGAGTTGGGGATGCAGTCCAAGAATCCGTTGGTAGAGTCGCAGCGCCCTCTCGGGCTTGCCGCGATGTTGGTAGAACCGTCCGAGGCAGATAACAGCCTGCTCACAGGTCGATTCAAATTCCACTGCGGACAACATTTGTTGTTCAGCAGCGGGTATATATTCAGGTTTTTCGTCTGCCATCATAAACAGCGTCCAACCGTAGTATGCTTGATATAGCGCTTGGTGCTCAGTGGCCATCGCGCGTTGAAATGCGTTTAATGCGAGTCCCAATCGGTGACATTCGAGCGCATGCTTCCCCTCGTCAAACCAGCTTCGCGCGGAGCGAGGTTGGATGCGATTCTTTGTGCGCTGGATCACTTGCTGTGAACGACTTTGTCGTGCCGGTTTTTTGGGCACAAAGGGGGAAGTATTTTTGTTCGCATCGGCAGTCGAAGGAGCCCATCCAGGGGTTGTTTGCCGCTCACTCTGCAGCGCCTGTTCGAGGTGTTGGTTTTGTTGCCAATTAGAGGACCAGAGGCGCTCTTGTGTAGAAGTCACCTTGGGCTGTCCCTTTGGCGCCAATCCGCCAGTGAGCTGCGCAGCAAAGTCAGCAGGGACACGAAAGTCGACAACAGTTTCGGGAGGTTGATGGACGGGACGTCCTCGGACAGGGGGGGGATCTTGTGTGGGAGCCGCGTTTCGCGAACTCCAGGGACCAGCAGTGGGCTCACCTTCGAGCTCATCTTCTGGACATAACATCGAGTCAGCCCACTCATCAGGATCCATCAAAAATTGACCTGGATCGGCTCCCATTTGCAAAGAAGGATGGGGCGTTGATGGGGGAGTAAAAGAGTGTGTCGTTTTGGGTGCTCTCAGCTCTCCCGCCTCATAGCGGTAGAGCAATGTCAAGATCTGCTCTTGTGTGATGGGCTTGTCGAGGTATTCGAGAGCTTGGTAACGAAGGAGCGTTGTATCTCGGAACAACGCGGCCGGATGCGTTGTGTTGAGAAAAACAATGTCGGCTTGGCATGTTGACGCTTGTTGACGAAGCCACTCGGCAAATTGGAATCCACTTTCCATGTCAAGCATCACATTAATGAAGAAGAGCGACACAGGATAGCGTCCGACGAGCGCTCGCGCTGAAGCAAAATCATCGGCGATGTGAAGAGAGTAACCACGCGATTGCAAAAGCGGCGCGAGCTGATGGGCGAAAGTCGGCTCGTCATCCACCCAGAGCACACTCGCTGTGCCATTGGTTGCAAAAAAAGACGCTGGCAAATGAAGCATCACACCATTCCAACAGGGCACACCTTCTCTTCGCAAAAAGTGCACCTTTATAGTAACCTTCTGGGTCATGGAGAGTCGACATCACAGCCTGCTCTCAGCACACATCCTCGATGTGTCAGTGTGTTTTCGCACACAACGTACGACCAGAAGGTGAAACATCGTATCATGTGTCCATACACAAACATCCCAACGAACACCGTGGGATTGTACCTTGTATGACACGCGCACAAACAAAAATGTCTCTTCGCTTGCAACGCAAGCTCTACAAACACACTGTTTTTGAAATACTTTTCCACACACAACGTGGATCCAAGCTCACCTTTTTTTCCCACACCAAAACGTCAGGTTATGATACGGGACCATCATCATATTAGTTGAATGGGCTGTTTTTTGCAAGACCGATCTTTTCTTCTTTACCAAAGAGTCTACTGCCAAGAGAAAAAGTCGCGACAACGAACCTAAGACACTTCAAACAAAAGCACATTTCCAAGCCCCTTGGGGTCTACTCACACGACAAACAAACGAGCAGCACCCCAAGTTGCACTTTTGGCCACATTCGACTAAGATACCCGCTGAGACTTTGTGCTCACGCCAACCCCACTTCTAAACTCCACAAACCGCATGCACCCTCCGCAGTGCTCCAGACGACTCCAAGGAAAAGCCCACACCGTCCGCATATGAAAGGCCCTTTTTTGATGACGAAAATTGAAACGATTATGACCCATGAGTACCCCGACTTCGACTGCTTGTACTCGGTCTACCTCCTACGCAAGTTTGGCCAGACAAAGTACCCTGGAATCCGCGAGGCTGCTCTTCAGTTTGTCCCCGCAGAGTCCATCCCCGAAGACCAAAATGGCCAACAGCTCCTCGAACAGGGAACACTCGCCCTCGATCTGCACAGAGGGTACTACGACCACCACGAAGAGCTCGACAACGATCGTTCAACTGCTCGCATCGTCGCACAAGACCTCAACATCGAGGAGGACCCCTGCCTACAAAAAATCCTCGATTTCGTCGACCAAAACGATCTGCACGGCGTCTCTATTCAGTCTCGCCGCGCCGTCGATCAGCTGATCTGCATTCCCAACATCATCAAAGGCCTCAATCTCAAATACAAAGATGACTACGCCAAGGTCTATCACGTCTGTGAGGAGATGTTCGAAGCCGCATACATGAACGAACGCGACTGGTTTCTTGCGATCGACGACATCCAAAAAGGCAGCAGCCACAAGATCGGCAACATCAAAATCCTCTCTTTCTCTTCGGCGAGCAAGGCGAGCGCAAAGGCTGGGCGATACTGCCAAGGCGACTTGTGTGTCATTCAAGGCGAAGCGTTGACATACAACTTCACCACACGCCGCTCGAAGCGATGGCCTGAGCCCGATCTCACAAGACTCGCGAAGGTCATTCGCCTCGCAGAGGGACTACGCGCAGGGCACCCTATCGACGAAAAAAACCTCAACTGTATCGGTACGTTCGAAGACTGGTTCCTCCACCAATCGCGGGTCTTTTTCTCACGTGGGAGCTTTAAAAAGACCGACGTCCCCCCTTCCCTCCTCTCTCTTCACGAGCTCTTTCAACTCGCGATCTTTTGCTTTGATCCACAACCTAAATTTCTGGGGAGCTTTTCCGAACACTTCGACCAATTTAAACAGGTCCTTCACACCCCAATGACTTCGCAACTTCGTCAGTAACCCCCAAAAACTGCTCAGAAATGACCGGAGAGTGCAAACCCTCCAACGGCCCCACCCTTCTGATCCACTCCTCCCCAAGGCACGAGCGAGACTGGTCCCGGACCTTGTTGTCCTTGACGCCTCCTCATTTGGCGTTCCTTCCAACTACTGCGTTTATCGATGTACATGATCAGCTTGACGATCTCAAAGACCAATGTCAGCGCGCTCACCCCCAAAGAGACCCACATCATGACCGAAAACATCGGATGTAGATAGGAAAGGTCCATCCCACCGATCAACATCGCCGAGGTCGCGATCGACATCCCATTGAGCACGATCGAAGCGACCTTCCAACCGGTCAAATCGGCGCGCATACTGCTCGCAATAGACGTCCCCATGCTGACGACAATCCCACCAAACAACAAGACCATATCCACGACAAAGAGATTAAACTCAGTCGTCCCTGGAGATGGAAAGAAATTCATGGGTTGTCCATTTGGCGGCACAGTCTGGGACTGACGCAAGACTCCTGTCTCTGTACTCAAGAGCAAACCAATGGATGTGGACGCAGGCAGACGAAGCTGATCCCCCTTGACCTGTTTGAGGCTCTTCACAGAAGGCACTTGCAATGTATAGGTTCCTCGCGTAGAACCAACCCAAGGTGAAGCAAAAGATTGTAGCGGCCAGCTCAACACACATACAACACACACACACCATGCTGCCAAAATGATGAATTTTTTCAAGATGCTTGCTCCTCTTTCATGGCATCTCCGCTCATCTCACACAGAGGGAGCAGCGAAGCTTTTGTACTCTTTTGTTTTTCCAATACAACGCCCATGTTAATCAGGATCGTCCCGAACCGCAATGAGGCAAAAGGTATGTCGTCTCTCCAACCCCCTCCTATCCCTCCAGATATTGATTACCAGGCATATTATTGTGAAGAGAACATCTGGCGACTGTGCCAACAACCCCAGCTCCAGGTACACAAAAGCGAGGTGGTCTTTATCTCAAACCCCCGACGCACCTGCGCGCTCTGGTACCAACGTGCAGCGCCGTATCCAACCGAACCGGTCGTTTGGGACTACCACGTCATCTTACTGACGCAAACCCCAGACAACATATGGCAAGTTTGGGATCTCGATACACTCTTGGGCTGTCCTCTGCAGGCTGAAGACTACTTCTCCATGACATTTTGGGGGACACCACGCATCCCAGCACAGTACGCGCCGCGTTTTCGCGCTGTTCCCGCCGAGCTGTTTCTCCAACACTTCTCCTCCGATCGCTCCCACATGCGCGATGAGCAGGGGCACTACATGCAACCGCCCCCACCTTGGAACGCTCCCCAACGAGGTACAGAGTCCACCAACCTCATGCGCTTTGTCGATGTCATCCACGAGTACATCGGCGAAGTCATGTCTCTCGCAGATACCCTGACGCGCTACACTGGTGACGCCAATCTGCTCAAGCGACCTGCTCCCCCACCACCTCCCCAATTTGACGTTTGATGACATAGGACTTATCCAATAGATGAACGTTCATTCACCGTTTATCTTGACCTGAGGTCGACGCAGGAGGACAAGATGTCCAAGCATTCGTGGTTTGATAACATCAGACGCTCTCTATTGTTGCCAATCGCTTCTGGTGTCGCTGCGATCATCGCGACGATCGTCGTCCTTGTCACGTGGAGTGTCTTCTTCACCCGATACTACATGCTCTCACGTGGGGTGCAGTTGCTATCCGACGTCGATCTCAGCTATTGGGTCTTTTTGTCCTTTGGTTACGTAAGCTTCGTCATGATCGCGCTTGTCTTGTTGCTCTTTTTGATCTCCAACGTTCGACAGCGATTGCACATGAGACAACAAACGACCTTCATCGACAGCGTCACACACGAACTCAAATCCCCACTTGCGAGTCTCCAGCTTTGTCTTGAGACGATGGAGATGCGCGAACTCACACCCGATCTACAAAAGAAATTTGTCGGCATGATGCGAAAAGATGTCGATCGACTCAGCAAGTTCATCGAACACATTTTGGACGCAGGACGTCTTGAGCATGACAACTACGACCTCAAGATCCAAAAGTGTCATGTCTCCGAATTTATCGAGAGAAATGTCCAACAAATCTGTCATAGACATCGCTTACAAGAAGGCGCGATCCAGCCGATCATCTCGCTCGATCCAGAGAGAGAACTCACCACAGACCCCATCGCGCTCGACACGATCCTGTTAAACCTGCTCGACAACGCAGTGAAATACTCACCACAAAAGGAAGGTATCGAGCTGCTGATCGATGAAGTCCCCCAAGGCATCCGATTTCAGGTAAAAGACAAAGGTATGGGGCTGCCCAAAAGGCAACTCAAGCGAATCTTCAGACGCTTTTATCGCTTTAAGCGAGATCGACAATCGGCGATCCGCGGGACAGGCCTTGGACTCTATGTTGTCGACTCTCTCGTCTCGCGGATCGGTGGCAAAATTACAGCCTTCAGCGAAGGTGAACAGCTCGGCTCGACGTTTACAGTCGTGCTCCCATGGCAGCTCAAGTCAGAAGCAGTCATCCCCAACAAGCAAACCCCTCCTAGAACGACGAGTTCCCCACTTCCATAGACAACCACACACAAGAAGAAAGGTCCCTCGATGACGGACAAAAAAGCCCGGCTCTTACTCGTAGAAGATGAAGAACACCTCGCCTTCACGCTGGAATTCAACCTGTCACAGGAAGGATTTGATGTCACAGTTGCGTCCACATTGGCCTCAGCGAGAGACGCTCTACAGGGAACCTTCGACATCCTCCTCCTCGACGTGATGCTTCCGGATGGACTGGGGTTTGACCTGTGTCGGGAGATTCGAAGAGATGGTGACGTCACACCGATCATCTTCCTGACGGCGAAAGGGAGCCCTGACGATATCGTCAAAGGACTCGAAGCTGGCGCAGATGATTACGTCACCAAGCCATTTCAGCTCAAAGAATTACTCGCCCGGATTACTGCGATGATGCGCCGGATACAATGGCAATCCGACGTCGACGTCCCGCAAGATATCCAGCGCTACACCTTCCAAGACAACGTGATCGACTTTGAGTCCCATAAAGTCACAGTGAGTGGTGTCCCCACAGAGCTAACAGCGCTTGAGCTTAAGTTGCTCCACTTTTTTATCCAACACGCCGACAAAGTCGTCAGCCGACAAAAAATCCTCGAAGAGGTCTGGCAGGTCTCTTCCAACGTCAACACACGGACTGTCGACAACTTCCTCGTGCGACTCCGACGTATCTTTGAAAAAGATGCCAAACACCCAGCCCACTTTCTCACAGTAAGAGGGGCTGGATACCGCTTCGTCCCCAACCCGGCCCCCGAAACACAGTAACACCCTCACCATCGACCTTCGAGCAAAAGTCTCGCGTTCTGACCTGGTGATGGGACATACGACGCGTAGCGTCTATAACGCTCTCCCAATACATTGTCGATCGACGCGATGATGTGAAGATGCTTGACGAGCACGACATCTCCCCGCAACGAGATCGTCACCCAGCTGGCGACATTGGCCAGCGCCTTTGAACGTGCAGAGAGCGAAGACGGCATCACCTGCGCAACCATCGCGTCGGCAAACTGGACACGTACTTCGATCCCCGCAAGCTCACCAAACGAATATCGCGTCGTCGCACCAAACAGAAGAGGCGGACCTGTCGGCCAAAAAGCAGGCGTCTTGGGCAGCGTAGCGTCCAGCACATGCTGCCACGCGACGTCGAACTTGATCGACCATCCCATCCAAACATTCCACCACAAAGTCGCCTCTGTACCGAACATATTGGCTTCCGATATGTTTTCATACTGCATGACATCGCGGCCTTCGAAGGTCTCACTTCCCTCCCGCGTAGAAGATACCAACGAGATGAGTTGTTGCCACTGTTGCAGATACACACGCGCGGAGAGCCGCAGGTTTTTCCATCGAAAAAAGCGCAGCTGCAGCTCCAGAGAGCGACTGTTCTCGGCCTGTAGTTCGGGCTGTGGGAGGATATACATCAAACCACGTTGTCGCCCTCCAGATCGTTCTCTCAACGAAGGTGAACGCATACCGTAAGCGTACATCAAGCGAAGCTCACCAAGATCACGCATGTGGACACGAAACCCGATCATAGAGGATGGTTCCCAATGTGCCCACGATTGCCTTTGACGCTCGACTTGTATCTCACCAAAGTGGCCTTGGACACGGGTCGCCGCCTCAATAAAGACCTTATTCTTTCCGTTGAGCAAACGAGCGTGTCCTCGCAAAAACGCGGCACCGATCTTCCGTTCGGCGTCCTGCCAAAAAGCGCTCGGGACATAACGATCTTCACCTTGCGAGAGGAGCGTCTCAGCGCCCCACCACTCACCTTTGCCTTCGACACCGTACACAAGGCGTAAAAAGGACCACGGCTTTGTCTCAAGGTGCAAAGAAACATGAGCGATTTGTCCGGGATACACGATGTGATGTTGCCCTTGAAGGGCACGTGTTCCTGGCGCAAGGTGGCGGATGTCTTCTTCTTCTTCTCGGCGCTGGTATGAAAAAAGGAGTCTCGCCTGCGTGCGCAAAGCTGGGAGCCCGAAAGAGAGCTTGAGGTAAGAGAAGTGATGACGCCGCGCAAACTGCATCAGCTCCGCCTGTGTCAGATACAGATCATTTCGTCGCACATCGAGCAGTTGTGTGTATTGGTACAACGCCCTGACGTGAACGTCTCGCGCAATGCGCCAGTGTAATTTCGCGCTCGCGTGGAGGGTTTGATAACCACTCTCAGAAAGTGCCAGTCCGTCTTCGCCACCGATCCGCACGTTTTGTGCGAGCCGTGCCCCACCTGACAAGACGACGCCAATGTCTGGACCGGCAAAAGAGAGCCACGCATACCCCGAAGGCGCTTGATCCGCGCTCTCATACCCACCTGCGATCTCTCCCTTCGAGATGAACGCTCCCTTCTTGGCAAACACAGGTCCACGTGTCTTGAGAGACAACGCCCCTGCCAGTCCATGCTCACCAAACAAAGAAGAGACTGGGCCACGAAACACCTCCACCGAACGCAATGTCTGACCTGGAAAGGCCCGAAGATGGGACAACCCATAGGGTCCATCCCACCCACTAAGATAGGGAACACCATCCAGTCGAAGCGCGATCCGGCTGCCCCCTCCTCCTCTGATCATGGGTGATGTATCGGATGGATGGACTTGTTGGAAGAACCCTCCAGCCCACTCACTCACCCATTCGCCGATCGACAACATCCGCAACAGCCTCAGTCGCTCCTCCGAAAGGTAAGAAGAGGACCAAAGCTCGCCCTCTCCGTCAAAACGTACATCATCCAACGCCCCCTCACGTTGATCCAACAACACCGCCACACCAACCCCAACACGCCACGAGGGGGTCGATGGTGCCCACCATTTTCGCGGCTTCTTGTGAGCCTGCGATGCCGCACGATGTTTGCGTTTAGCACCTGATTTTGAAGATGAAACACGCTTTTTCAGAGCACCCCGATGCATCTTTTTTGTGGACGTAGGACGCGATGTGACACGATGATGTGCTTTGCTTTGGTGTGTAGTGGAAACTTCAGCGTGTGCAAAAGAGATGGTCATCAAGATCACACATACACAACTGATACGATCCACCACATCGAACAAACATTTCAGTCTTTTTTTCAAATGATCCCTACAAACAGTCACAGTGAAGAGTGAAAGAAGTCTTTGTTTTGTCATACGTTACGAGAAATGGAAAGAGAGTTGCTTGTCGGCCCTCTCTTATGGTAAGGTAAGAGGATACTACCTACCGCACCAAGGCGACAATGGAAAAAACGGATTGCTAAAGCTTTTCAATGCTTTATACCAAATAGAAACAGAGCGAGGTTGCGATGAGTGACAACTCAACAGTCCGCAAAAGAAATACATCTCACCTGACGATACGCAAACGAAGTCCGCTAAGCAGCTATTCAGACTCAGCTTATCGCATCCTATCTCAATGGCTAGATGTCGACACGAGCCTCTTGTACGAAGTGCTCGAAGCGCTCAAAGCAGGCGAGGCCTACTACACCTACAAGATCCCCAAGCACGGCACCTACGAGTGGCGTGAAATCAATGATCCATACGGTGGTCTGAAAGAGATCCAGCGCCGAATCCTCGATCGTCTCTTGTACACAGTGCCCGTCTCCAACGCCGCACATGGTGCTGTACAAGCTCGCTCCGTTGTCACCAACGCACTTGAGCACCTCCCCGATGCCAAAGAGGTCCTCTCACTCGACATCCGAAACGCGTTCCCCTCTGTACGATTTAGTCGAGTCCACCGTATTTTTCGCAAGTACATCAAACCGATCTTGCGCAAACACGGACCACTCCCATCACCCAACACAGGTGGCAACCCCCCTCTCGACGAAGCCATCCACCTGCTCGCTGCGTTGACGACATACCCACGCAGTATCAAGCAAAAGGGACAGACCCAAAAAGTGTGGTGCCTCCCACAGGGTGCACCAACCTCCGGTTATCTGCTCAACCTCGCTTGTCGCGCACTCGATCGCAAGATCTTCAAGATCTTCGACAAACATCCCAACCTGAACCTCCGATATTCACGTTACCTCGATGACATGACCATCTCATCATCCGTCGAGCTGCCTGCGGACGTTCAAAGAGAACTTGAGCTTGCGGTCAAAAAGAACGACTTCCGACTCAACAGAGACAAAACCAAAAAATACGGCCCAACTGACACACCTGTGATCTGTGGTGTCATGCTCCGCCAAGGACACGTCGAGGCCGAACCTGAGCTGATCCAACGTTGTAACGATCTGCTCAAGCGCTCCGTCCACGTCGATGATCCCCGCGTTGAGCTACAAAACAGACGAAAAATTCGCGGGATCCTCTCCTTCTTTAAGATGGTATACGGCGACCAAATGCCCACGGAGATCTCCGAGCCCTACAGCGAATACCGCTCGGCACGTAATCTTCCCCCCGAGCCATCGATCCCCGCGCCTGCACACCCGACCGTCTCCGCACGGGCTGTCGAACACCAGAGCGCCATGTCACTGCTCGCCCAATGGCTCGACATCAGCATGGATACGCTCAACACTGCGCACCAAAAATCCCTCTCTGAAGACGGCTATGAACACTGGAGCATCGACAAAAAGAACGGAAGCAAACGACAGATCTGCTCTCCCTGCCTTGAAGTCAAAGACATCCAAGATAAGCTCCTCTCGCGCTTGCTCTACCACATCCCTGTCTCCGTTGCAGCGCACGGCTTTGTGCCTGGCCGCTCGATCGTGACCAACGCGCTCGCACATGCCAACGCACGTTACCTGCTCAACCTCGACCTGAAAGATGCCTTCCCATCTGTCAGCAGAAAGCGCGTCGAGCACTGTCTCAACGTTGGACTTGGTGGATTGATCAAGCGCTTTGGTCTGCGCTGCCCCACGGCACTTCGCCAAGACGTCATCGGATTGATCGCGGACTTTGTGACCTATAAAGATGCGCTCCCACAAGGCGCTCCCACATCAGGTTACTTGCTCAACCTCGCCTGTCACACACAAGACAAACGCATCTTTGAGCTGCTCGAACGCACCGCCCCCAATGTCACATACACACGCTATGCAGATGACCTGACCTTTACCTCGACAGAACCCCTTCCAGAGGGATTCCTCGAAGCGATCCAAAATGAGATCAACCGCTCAGGTTTCCGCTGGCACCCACAAAAAACACACTTCGCCGCTGTACACAAAGGCCAAAATATGGAGATCTGTGGTCTCCGCCTCGACGGCAGCACTTTGCGTATCCCACGCAAAAAACTCAAGCACTACAGAAGTGTTCTGCGACGAGCTACCAACAAGCTCGAAACAGGTGGACTTGATACTGAGACACGCCACAAAATTCAGGGGATCGTCGGATTTGTCCAGATGGTCTACGGTGAATTGCCACGTTCGCTGTCCCAGCCTTACGCGGCCTTCTTGCAAAAACACCCCGAAGCCCGTCCTACAGGCTCGGCACACGAGAAGATCTCCTTCTACCCCAACATCCAGACCTGATCTTCCCCACTCCCTCTGCTCCCTCAATCAGCCCTTCACAATCCAGCTCACTTCTTCACAATATTGTATGCCTTGAGCAGCGCCCCTGTTTTCTCCAACAAGGACGCGTGTACCTTTTGATAATCGACCCAATTCTTCACGATGGTGAGCTGCGCCGTCGCGAGATCTTGTTGGTATTGAAGGACCGCAAACAACGTGCTCTTGTCGGCCTTGAGCTTCTCGCGCTCCGCGACGAGTTTCTTCTTGGCCCACACAACAGAGGCTTTGGAGATCGGCATTCGCAACTTCGCGCGACGTAAATTGCGGTAGAGTTGTTGGACCTCAAGCGCCACCTTTCTGCGCAAGATCATGATCTGCATTTGGGCGCGTCGAATCTCGATCTGCTCGCGGATTAGACGGTTCTTTGCGGTGCGATTGTCCAAAGGCACCTTGAAAGTGATCCCCACCTGGAAGGAGTTGGAGCGAGGATCGAACATCGTTCCAAATGATCGACCGATCGGATCGACATTCGTCGTCTGATCACTGGATTTACGACCGAAACCGACGAAGGTAAAGCCCGCTTGTAGATTCAACTCCGGAAGCGTTGCATTTTTGGAGGAGACGACCCCGAGCTGTGCGACCTTCAGCGCGTGCATTGCGGAGACAATATCGGGATGTCGCTTCATCGAAGCTCTCATCAAAGCCGTCAATGTCGCCGATGTTCTCATTTGTTCGGGTGATTCAGTTGGGATCAGCGTGACAGTGACGGGGAGATGAAGCAAGATCCGCAGCTGCGTCTCTGCCTGCTCGATAAGATCTTGGGCGATGAGCACTTCGGCTTCTCGGGCAGCGAGCACCTGTTTAATTTGGTATTTCTCGATGGCAGCGCGCTTTCCAGCCTTAATCAGCGCGAGTGTCGAGATCAACTCCTTCTTGGCGAGCGCGAGCGCGCTCCTTTTGATCGCGATGTTCTGTCGGGCATACACGAGGTCCCAATAGTAGCTGATCGCTTGCAAGACGAGTTGGCTGGTGAGGCGCTTGACCTGTTGGTGGGCCATCGAAACCCGCTCTTGTGCCTGTCGGATCGCCGCGAGATTGGTCTCAAACCACGCCCCCTTCAGTAGCGGCTGTACGACCTGAAAGAGCAGCGTGTTGGAGGCATTTTGCACATCAATCAACGGGTCTTGCGACCCCTGTAAGGCCTTTGCAAAGTCGAGCTGATCTTGTTGTCGCCACCAAGAGCGATAATTCATCGAGACAATTGTCCCAGTCTCAAAGCGCTTTGAGAGCAACAATGAACCATCGACACGTAACGTTTGAAAGTCGAGATCACCGACCGCGCTGAGCAAACTGGGGTTTACCTGCATATCCGCCGGGAGATTGGAGCGATCCAACGACAAACCGAGCTCTAAATCAAAGGCAAACGCACCTCGCGCCGCGTTGACATCTGCGTGAGCCTGTTCGATGGTCAGCCGCTCTCGCAACAGAGATGGGTTTCTTTGAAGCAACATCCTCAACATCTGCGTAGAGGATATACGTCTGGTCTCTGCCTGTGCCTGTTGTGGACACAAGAAGGCGACAAACACAGACGCCCAAAAGGCGGCTAACAGGCAGTAAAAGCGTGCGTGCAAGTGAGAGGTGGACAGGGCACGAAATTCCCAATAGGCGACGGTCAAAGGTTTCTCCTCCTGATTCGGCAATCTTTTTTCGCGAGATCACTTTCCATCTTCGAGCTGTATACATATGTTGCGGAGTATGTTGCGCAGTCAAGGCCGATAGAAGGTTTCATCCAAGGGCCTTAGGTAACAATGGCCTTCACACGGGCATGGTAGCCACTGACATAGACGAGCACAAGAAGAGCTTGGGGATAGACGCACACAATGACACCTGTTATGATGGCGCGCCCTCGGTCAAAAGGCGCACTTTTAGACAGTCACAATTCTCTGAAAAAGGACAGCTTGATGAGCCAATTACAACAACGCAAAGACGATCACCTGCGCATCTGCCTTGAAGAAGAGGTAGGCTCGGACATCTCCACAGGCCTCGGCGGATACCGCCTCGAATACGACGCCTTGCCCGAGATCGATCTGGTAGACGTCGATCTGCGCGTTGAGCTCCTCGGTCGCTCATTGCAAGCGCCTATCTTGATCGGTTCGATGACTGGTGGTAGCGAACGTGCAGGTGAGATGAACAAGCGCATCGCCCGAGCAGCCGCCAAAGTCGGTCTGGGTATGGCACTGGGCTCACAACGCGCAATGATCCCACACCCGGAGCTACGAGAGACGTATGCGGTCCGCGATGCAGCCCCTGATCTTCCTCTGCTCATCGGCAACATTGGTGCAGTCCAGCTCCGCCACGGGCTCGGACACAAAGAGTTGGCATCGCTCGTCAATGATGTCCAGGCTGACGCTCTCTACTTTCACCTCAACCCCCTCCAAGAAGCGATCCAACCAGAAGGTGATACGGAATTTCGTGGGCTCAAAGCCATGATGGCCGAATACGTCGAAGCGCTCCCATTTCCCTGTCTCGCAAAAGAAGTAGGCGCCGGGATCTCCGAAAAAACGGCCAAAAAACTAGCGGGCATCCCCTTCGCAGGGATCGAAGCCTCAGGTGTTGGTGGCACCTCATGGGCCCGTGTCGAAGGATATCGCGCTCCCTCCCAGAGTGTCTCCGCACAGCTCGGCGAACGGCTTCGTGGCTTTGGTACACCCACAGCCCACTCCATCCAACACTGTCGTCAACACTTCTCCGAGCGTTGCGTGATCGGCTCTGGTGGTATCCGGACAGGGCTCGACATCGCCGTAGCCATTGCTCTTGGTGCCGATGCTGTCGCGATCGCACGTCCTGTCCTTGAAGCCGCACACCAATCAGAAGAAGCGTGCGAGCAATACCTCACAAACCTCCTTCACGAACTGCGCGTGATCTGCTTCTGTACAGGCGCCGCAAACATCCAAGAACTTCGAAACGTCCGTCTGCTCACACACTAAGTTTCCAGCCACAGACATAGGGTGTCTTCCAGACCGCTGCAAAAAAGCCCACTCCATCTTGAAAAGGTTTTGTACGATGAACAGCGAATTTCCCGGTTTTTACAAGCTCTCCATCGAGGAGAGACGCAACGTATTACTCAAGCGCGCAGAGATCTCCGAGGCTTCTCAAAGAGCCCTCCAAGGAGAGGACACACTCACCACACAAAAAGCCGACAAGATGGTCGAAAATGTGCTCGGTATGTTCCGCCTCCCCCTCGGTCTGTGTACCTACCTCAAGGTCAATGACAAAGATTACGCTGTCCCCATGACCATCGAAGAGCCCTCTGTCGTTGCAGCTGCGTCCAACGCCTGTAAACTTCTTCGTGCCGGAGGTGGAATCACTGCGAGCGCAACAGCCCCCATCATGATCGGTCAGATCCAGTTGTCAGACATCCCGGATATGGACGCAGCCATCGCATCCATCGAAGGTGCCAAAGAAGCTCTCCTCACAAAAGCCCGCAGTTTTTGTGAGCGCCTTGTCAAACGAGGTGGTGGACCACAAGACATCGAATGTCGTCAGCTCCCCCCTCTCAACGAGAATGATCCCCTCGGCCCCATGCTCATCGTTCATATCATGATCGATGTCCGCGATGCGATGGGCGCCAACCTCGTCAACACGATCTGTGAAGGTGTCGCCCCCACCCTCGCCACACTCAGCAAAGGCCGAGCACGTCTGCGTATTCTCAGCAACCTCACCGATCAACGTCTCGTCACTGTGAAAGGGCGCATCCCCTTTCACGCATTCTGTAAGGGTGACCAACCACTCTCTTTTGGAGAAGAGACCGCCAAAGGGATCGAAGAAGCATCAGTCTTCGCAGAGCGCGATCCATACCGCGCCGCGACACACAACAAAGGCATCATGAACGGCATCGACGCTGTCCTCATGGCCACAGGACAAGATTACCGCGCCGTCGAAGCAGGTGTCCACGCATATGCATCGAGAGACGGACGTTACACCGCGCTCTCCCAATGGCGTGTCAAAGAAGATGGCCTCCACGGCGAGATGACCATTCCACTCGCCGTCGGGACTGTTGGTGGAATCACACGCGTTCACCCTAAAGTTCGCGCAGCTCTTGAGCTGCTCGACATCGAACGCGCACATGAGCTCGCACAAGTCGCAGCTGCCGTTGGATTGGCACAGAACGTCGCCGCGCTTCGCGCCCTCGCCATGGAAGGTATCCAACGAGGACATATGCGACTCCATGCTCGAAACCTCGCCGCTGAAGTGGGGGCCACAGACGAACAAATCCCCATCGTTGCACAAAGAATGTTCGAACAAAAGACCATCAATCGCGACGCTGCCGCAAGTATCCTCGCACAACTCACACAAGACTGAGAGCGAACGCGCGCTCTCCTGTGTCCTCCCCTCAGCTCTCCCAATCAAGCACACAAACCTTCCCAAACATATGATGTTCTCACAAAAAAGACGCAGACAAGCCACCCAACACCATGATCTGTGAATGACAAACAACAAGAAATCAAAGCATTAGCCCCACAGGAACTTGCTCTTTCCTCACACAGATGTCAAAATAGTCCAGCCCGCGAAGAGATACACACTATTGTGAACCAAAAGCTATTGTATTTATCCGGCATCATCGGAGTATTGTAATGATCATACGATCGAAAATTGTCTGGCTCTCTTGTTTACTTTTTAGCCTCGCGATCCTTCCCGATTGCTCAGCTCCTGAAGGAGCCTGTACGGAAGGTATCAGCTCAACGAGCATTAACCCCAATGAAGCCCCTTGCACAGAGAATTGCAACTGTAACAACCAACGTTACGAGGGGATCTGTGATACATCGACCAAAAAGTGTGTCTCCGAAGGCAGAGAATCTTGTGAGGTCGCAGGGAAAAGACGAATCTGTCTTGTCTCCGAAAAACTGCAAGCCCTTAAAAATTGCGAAAAAGGTGCACAAACTTGCAAACCCAAAGGCATGGAAGGCCTCTACTGGGGAGACTGTAAGTGTGGAAATGAAGAACCTCCTCCCGAGCTTCCTGACAAAGTCAAGATCTGCAAGGGAACGGATTGTGTCACATTCACGTCCTGTGGAAAGGACAAAGCATGTGAAGACGGCGTGCACTGTTATGACATACTAGAAAATGGCGATGGATATTGTGTGCCCAAGTGCGATGGTGGCAAAACCTGCCCCAAAGGCTTCGAATGCGAAACAGGCAGTCCTTCATACTGCATCCCTGTTGGTTCCAAAAAAGAGCACGATGCGTGTGAAGATCCATTTATGGGGAAAGAAAAGATTGACGCGGAAAAGTTTTGCGGGGAAGGTTCTTACTGCTTTGCAGAGTTTGACGCTGACACTGGCATTTGCATCAAATACAGAGACACAGGGTGTACAAAAGACGCAGATTGCGGAAGTGGTGAGTATTGCGTTCCGCTCGGTGAAGAAGAAAAAGTCTGTATGTTGGCGTGTGACAAGGACGCAAACGTCTGCAAATCGGAGACAAAGTGTAACAACGCTCCAGATGGGTCCAAACGCAAAGTCTGCCAGGGAGTTTGGTAGGTTCACAAAAAGATCCCCCTCACCTCCTCTCCCTTGTCACTCCCTCACACAGCCATGGGCATTTTGATCGCCGGATGACATTCATACCCGACAAGCTCCAAATCTTTAAATGTCATCGCCTCAATATCCTCGAGCTCGCGAAGTTCTTTGTGGATCTTCAGTGTTGGTCGTGCATACGGTTTACGTTGAAGTTGTTCCTGCATACCGTCGAGATGGTTGAGATAGAGATGTGTGTCTCCACCGACAAAGATCAACTCACCAGGTTCAAGATCAGTGATCTCGGCGATCAAATGGGTGAGTAGCGCGTAGGAGGCGATGTTAAACGGGAGTCCCAACGCCACATCGATCGAGCGCATGTAGAATTGGCAACTCAAGCGTCCCTTCGAGACGTAAAACTGGTAAAGCAAATGACATGGTGGCAAGGCCATACGTGAGAGCTGTGTAGGGTTCCAAGCAGAGACGAGCATCCGACGATCGGTTGGGTTGTGACGCAGTGAATGGATGACTTGTGCGAGCTGATCGATCCCATCATCCTTTTTGGTGATGATACGTTTGCTCTCTTCGCCCTCCTGGACATCGCACTCATAGGACCCGCCCCAATTTCTCCACTGGAACCCATAGCCTGGTCCCATCTCCCCTGCGGGGTAAGGAAGTCCACGTTTATCGAGGAAGTCACGCGTCGTGTTGCCTTTCCAAATGTTGATCTTTTTGTCGGAGAGCAGGTGTGTGTTGGTGTCACCACGCACAAAAAACAGCAACTCTTCGACGATCCCTCGCCAAAACATCTTCTTGGTGGTGAGCAGCGGAAATCCCTCTTGTAGATCGATCCTCCACTGCTCTCCAAAGACGCTCCTGGTCCCGACGCCAGTACGATCGGGGCGGTCTTCCCCTTCTTCGATGATCTTGTGTAACAGCTCAAGATATGAACGCACGTTATCGCTCCCTTTCTATCAAATGGGGTGACCGAGCAAACGCAACATCTCACGCACAGCCTCGTGTAATCCGACGAAGATCGCACGTGCGACGATGCTGTGTCCAATGTTGAACTCGACGATCTCAGGGATCGTCGCGACAGCTTCGACATTTGTGTAATCGAGTCCGTGTCCAACAGCGACCTCCAGCCCAAGTCCATGTGCGTACTCGGCTGCTTCGCGCAATCTCGCCAACTCTTTCGCTCTTTCCTCGGCGTTCTCAGCTTCACAGTAAGAAGCTGAGCTTAACTCGATCAAATCGACACCAACACGTTTACACGCGTCGATTTGTGGAATATCAGGATCGATAAACAGCGAGACACGGCTTCCAACTGCCTGCAAGGGGGGCAAAAACGCAGCAAGCGCTTCGTGGTGTGCGATCACGTCAAAGCCACCTTCCGTCGTCAGCTCTTCCCGGCTCTCAGGGACGAGCGTAACGGTCTCGGCTTTCACTTCGACGGCGATGTCCTGCATCTCTTGTGTCATCGCCATCTCGAAGTTAAGAAGAGTTTGCACAGTCTCGCGCAACATACGTACATCACGATCCTGGATGTGACGTCGATCTTCGCGAAGATGGACGGTGATCCCATGTGCGCCTGCCATTTCAGCGATAGACGCGGCTGCGAGAGGCTCAGGGTAGCGTGTGAAACGTTGTTGTCGGATCGTGGCGACGTGATCGATATTTACGTGTAGGCGTGCAGGCATTCTTCTCTCTTGTCGTGGAGTGTAGGGTAGAAAAGGCCGCCACAAACACAGCGCGACCTTGGAAAAATGAGGTTTGGGCCCTTATCAGGGCATCGGATTCAAAACCGCCCTCTTGCATCTGACGGCCTTGTTGGTTCTCTGGCGAAATAAACATATGGCAAATGGTCGGACACAAGGCCCGACCCTACGGAAAATGACATCACGGTCGGGCGCAAGACCCAAATCTACAGGAAGTGACATCACATGCTTTAGCGATCAAGCATAAGGACCGAATCTACGGGAAATAACATCATGTTTGTGCGTTTGCTTCCCGAGAGAACGACTTACTCACCAAGCTCATCGACAAAACACTGTGCAATTTGTTCGGCGAGTTGTTCAATTTGGTTAGTATCAGTCCCTTCTAGCATGACGCGCGCTTTGTTCTCCGTCCCGGAGTACCGCACGAGAATACGTCCCTGATCGCCGAGCAACGCTTGCGCCTCGTCGATCGCTGATTGGATCGCGGGGATGGTCGTCCAATCTTTCTTCTCTCGGACACGCACATTGCGCAGAACTTGCGGTAAGCGCGTCATATTGGACGCCAATGTCGACAAGGGTTGGTTCTCGGACGTTGCGACTTTGAGCAACTGGATCGCAGCTGCGAGTCCGTCTCCTGTACAGGCGTGCTCAAGGAAGATCAAGTGACCAGACTGTTCACCGCCGAGAGTTGCGCCGAGTGCGCGCATCTTTTCGAGTACATAGCGATCACCGACTTTGGTGCGTTCAAGCGTGATTCCTTGTGCCTTGAGGGCTCTTTCGAGACCGAGATTGCTCATCACTGTCGCGACGACCGTCGCGTGTGGGAGCACCTGATGCTTGAGCATAAAGGGCGCGTAAATGGCCATCAAGAAGTCACCATCAAGCACTTGGCCTTTCTCGTCGGAGACGATCAGACGATCAGCATCGCCGTCGAGCGCGATCCCGACATCGGCCCCCAGCTCACACACGCGTTTACAAAGCTGTTCGGGGTAAAGCGCTCCACAGCCTTCGTTGATATTGAGTCCATCAGGCTCCACACCCATCGTTGTGACTTTGGCACCGAGCTGTGTAAAGAGTTCGACACCAACCTCGAAAGCGGCTCCATTGGCACAATCAAGCACGATATGAAATGACTCCAGTGACAACTCTTTTGGCCACTGTTCGAGGAGATGAGCGAGGTACTCTTTGTGCCCTTCATCCGAACGAATGACTTCGCCGACGTGGTGTCCATCTATCAGTGGGAGGTCGTTGTCGAGCGCGCGTTGCAGGTAAGCCTCGATCTCCAACTCTTCGGCATCGGAGAATTTAAATCCATCCGCACCAAAGAGTTTGATACCGTTGTCGTGGTAGGGGTTGTGCGAAGCAGAGATCATCACACCAACGGATGCGTCGGTTGTTTTGGTCAAGTAAGACACCGCAGGGGTTGGAAGGATACCGACGAGTTGGACATTCGCCCCCATCGAGCAGGCGCCTGCGACAAATGCAGCCTCAAGCATATCACCAGAGCGGCGAGAATCACGTCCGATCAAAAACAATGGTGCCGAGGCCGGAGCCTTCTCTTTGCGCCATACGGTGGTTGCAGCACCGAGGGCGTGCGCAACGAGTGTGGTCATGGGATATTGGTTTACGTGTCCGCGTATACCATCGGTACCAAAAAACTTTCTCTTTTCGGCCATAACTTCTCTCTCAGTGATGGGTAGCCAGGATTATCAACTCGCCAAAACAGCATACATCTTTTGCAAAAGATGCCCCTTTGGTCAATCTGTATATCGCTCTTATTCTTTTGAAGTCTCTGCAGATCTTGATTTTTGCTTCGGATCTTTTTTGGTGAGACGTTTTTTGGTGGGGTGTGTTCCGCGCTGTCTGTGGACAGTCTTTGGAGTCGAGGGGGTTTTGTGGCGGTGTTTGGGGACTGTGTTCTTTGTGGGCTGAAGCTTTTTGGGTCGTTTAGAACGTTCTGGGCGTGGAAACAGTGTAGGACGCGGCCTCATCGGTTCGTGTGCGACCTTGCGATTGAATCGACGACGTAATTGGGGGACATCGTGTATACGCTCCACGCCCAAGGTGTCCCGAGGAATATGCAGGCGTGCCTTTTTTGGACGTGCGAGTGTTGTGCGTTTTTTGGGTACGCTCCTCTTCGCGACGACCCGGTGTCGTGAGGGTGGTTTTCGAATAGGTTTCGGTTTACCAGGACGTTTATAGCGATGTGCCCGACGTCGCTTTATATTTGCTGGCGTACGGGCTTTTGCCTTCTTGCGCTTGCGCTTTCGTCGCTTGCGTGGTCGCTTACGCGGTCGCTTACGTTTACGAATGCGTCGACGCTTGCGTCTCTTTTTTCCTTTCCGAGTGCGTTTGCGTTTACGAGGCGCTGGAGGATCATCGTCATCATCAGACGCATCAGGCACCTTTTCAGGCGCAGCGCTCTGCTTCAATGTGAGGATCACGTTGACCGTTTTTTGCGCTTTTGACGCGGTAATGTCAGGCGCAGGGAGGTGCACAGACACCTTCACTGGATACTCACCCGGTGGACGATTGGAGAGCTGTGAACCATTCACCTCTGCGGTGATATCCTTCACCTTGAGAGGATGAATTTGTGCAAGTGGACCAAACACCTCCACCTTGATGTGGTCGGGTTTGAGGCTCGCGTTCATCTTGGGATTGAGGAAGTTCATCAACTTGACAGGTACGTCTTTGAAGACCCGCCTGGACTGGACTTGTAAAAATTGCAGCTTCACCCGGACTTTACGTGTCCCAAGAAATCGAATGGAGGGTGCAGGGTGGATCAGCTTGACGTTTCGAATGCTCTCACGAGCTTGCCCTGTCAAATCGATCTGTTCAGTCTCGACATAACGCAACCGATCGAGCCTGCGTTTAGGGCCTTCGAGAGGAACCTTCAGTGGCGCAGGCTGAACAGGGAGCAGGAGTCGGTAGCCGAGTAAAGGTTTCCCTTTCAGACGTACACGTACTGGTAAAAATCGCTTCTCAAGGCGGCGCAAGACGATATCGATGATAGAAGGTGTAATCCGGATCACACGGACATCAGGTGGGAAAATGGAGCGAAGTTGATCTGTGTAGAATTCGATCTGGCTCGGTCCCTCAGCTGCGTTGCTGAGATCGAGTGTGTAACGCAAGATCTTGCGATCCACGCCACTGAGTTGGCTCTCGGGACCACGCAGTGTCACCATCAGATTGCTTGGAAGAGAGCGAGATGTCTGGATAAAGCCTTTTGGTGGCTTGACCAAAAGTTTGACCGCGACCGTGGAGATCCGATCTTGATCGCCTTTGACATAGCGATACAAAATCAGCGCCAGGATGAACGCAAACAATTTGAGCCCCAAATTGTCTAAAAATGCACTACGAATCCACCTGAGCATCAGCCACCTGTCCTCTTTCTCCAGAAGCCTTGTCTATGTTCAAATCAATCGATCGACATCGAATGATCTACTTCGTCTCGTCTTTTGCCGAGTTTGTTTCCTCGTCACTTACAGCGCTCTGTGTGTCGGATGAAGCGTCCTCATGATCTTCAGACGCATCTTCTTGTGTAGACGATGATTCCGCATCTTGATTCACATCCTCTTTGTCTTTTGTGACGCCCTGAGCAACGTCATCGACGCTCTCTTCGCCCTTTACGACGCCCTCTTCACCTTCAGTCGTGCTTTGTTCGTCTTCAGTGACGTTCTTTTCATCTTCGTTGAGAGGTTTTTTGCCCTTTTCATTGGACAGATCAAGAGCTGGTAGATCGACATCAGTATCTCGCAGAGGCACCTTTTTGCTGGCGTACTCTTTGGTGACCTGCCCTGTGTTTTTGGACGGTTGTTCTTGGGCTGGTTCACTCTTCAAAGCGGACTCTGTCTCGCTCTGGTACGAGCTCGCGAGGCTTCCTTTACGAGACGCCTTCTTCGCTGATTCTTCGACCTTCTCGACTTCTTTTTGAGAGAAGTCGTATGTGCTGCTTAAGTTCCCACGGTTGAGCTTTTCACCGGTCTTGATGTTGTACTCACCGCTCTCTTTTTTCTTCTTCTCAGCGGAGGCTTTGTAAGGTACTTCCGCTTTCATCCGCTCTGAAGAGTCGTACAGATCTCGCTTTTTCACTTTGCGACCAGGATCGGACTTGTATTTGTCCTTCTTGGGTTCTTTCTTGTCCTTTTTGGACTCTTTGGGTTTGGTCTGTGGTGGTTTGAGATCGGGCTTTTTGAAGTTGGGCTTCTTCAACTCTGCGGTGTTGTGCACGCGAAGGGGTTCGCGTTTTTTGGGTTCCTCGGACTTGCCTTTGGGTTTGGCTTTTTCAGCTTCTCCATCGAGCTTCGCGAGCATCTCGTTGTAAATGGAGGCGGTATCCAATCCACGTTTGATCTGTCCATCTGCACAAAGAGAGATGGTCCCGTCTGTCTCAGAGACCACGATCACAAGCGCATCAGTCGACTCGGTGAGGCCGATGGCAGCCCGGTGACGTGTCCCCAGGTGTTTGGAGATCGAGGGGTTTTGGGTCAACGGCAAAAAGCAACCAGCCCGCACGAGTCGTCCTTGGTGGATGACGACAGCCCCATCGTGAAGAGGTGAGTAAGGCAAAAAGAGCGAGAAGAGAAGCTCCTCGGAGATCACCGCGTCCAGCTCAGTCCCTTCCTGAATGTAGTCGAGCAGATCGGCCTCACGCTCCCAAATGATCAACGCACCGATCTTTTTCGTAGAGAGCGTCCCTACAGCCTTGATGACCTCTTCGAGGCGACTGAGCTCTTCGCGGTTGATCGTGCTCCCACCAAAGGGATTGATCCCAAAACGACTCAACGCACGTCGGATATCATCCTGAAACAGGATCAACACGACGAGAATAAACGAAGAGAAGAACTGATCGAGCAACCATGAGACCGTGTGCAGGCGCAAAAACTTGGAGAGGAAGTAAAAGACAACAAGGAGCATCAGACCGAGCAACATCCGCACGGCCTTTGTCCCTTTGAGGAGCAGCAGTCCCTGGTAAATGATGTAAAAGACCAACAAAATGTCGATCAAAACCAACCACGTGGCGTAGTCATTCCAGATAAGCCGAAGTTGTAGGCTCGATTGGAGTTGTGTGTACAGTGATTGGAAAAATTGCATCATTGAAAAATAGGCCTCCGAATGGCTTCAAGGACGCGCAGCAACTTGCTCGTCTCAGCCACATCGTGAACACGAATAAAGTGGGCTCCATGTATGGACGACACTGCCGCCGCCGCCAAAGATCCTTCTAAGCGCTGTGTCGCAGGCTCATCCAAAATGCGACCGATAAACGACTTGCGCGATGCACCAACAACAACAGGTAATCCAAAGCTACGCAGAACAGGCAGCTCGCGCAAGATGCGCAGGTTATCGATTTGGCGTTTTCCAAAGCCAATCCCCGGATCTACTGCGATATGCTCACGTGAGACACCCGCACCTACAGCCGAAGAGATCGCATCTTCCAGTTCACCAAGCAGCTCTCCCCACAACGAATGGTAGTGAGGTTGTTTTTGCATATCCTGTGGTACATGGCGACTGTGCATGAGCATCATATAAGCACCATGTGCAGCGACAACATCTGCGAGTTGCGGATCAAAACGCAGCATACTGATATCATTTACCACATCTGCGCCTTCTTGAAGAGCTGTATCTGCGACAGAGGCTTTATAAGTGTCGACGGAGATCGGCACAGAGACCCCTCTATCCACGAGATCTTGGATGACAGGAATCACCCTCTCACGTTCTTCCTCAGCGGAGACAGGGAGCGCCCCTGGACGTGTCGACTCTCCACCAATGTCCAACAACTCAGCCCCCTCGTCGATCAAACGCAGCGCATGTTCGACCGCTCGCTCCCGACGCAAAAATGCGCCACCATCGGAGAAGGAATCGGGTGTCACATTCACGATCCCCATGACGTAAGGTCTTGCGCGAGAAAAATCGAACGTAGCACCTCGCTTGCATTTCCAAACAGGTGGAGGTGTCTGTGCCCTTTGACACAACACCTCCACCTGCTCTCTCCATTCACTCGCGACGACATCATCAACGTCACAAGAGACGCACCATTCGAGCAGGTGCGAACATGAACCCTCGAACAAGACGACGTGTTCACCTGAAGATGTAGAAGATACGAAGGCGCGACCAAATGGAAGAAATGAGGCGTGAAGCGCTTCTGCAGCAGAGAGAGAGGAGGCGGTGATCCGAAGCCACCTGCAAGGTGCGTCGGCGCGAAGAGACGCGAAGAGTTGTGCAGAAGATGAGGACCGTAACGTCTCCAACACGACGTCTTCTTCCTGTGTCTCAGGAATATATACCCATCGAATGGAGCGAACGGACATGGCGTCTCCTGCAATCCTTACAACATCAACACAACAACTTTAAGACTCTTTGGAGGCGTTGTCTTCGGAGTCATTTTCAGTGCGTTCCTCATCGCTTTTTGGCGCACTGACTTCCTCAGACGTCGTCTCGTCATCTTTGTCAGACTTGGACTTAAGCGCGAGAAGAGGCTCCTCTTCATCTTCCGAAGAGGTCTCTGTTTGTGTTGATGTTTCGAGTGTTGGCTTGGGGCTAGATGCTTTGTCCTTGCCTCCGAGGAATGGGGGCAAAGGTTTTTTGTCGAGCAAGAGATCGAGATCTTCGCTAGATAAGACCTCTCGCTCCACGAGCGCTTCAGCCATAGCATTGAGGACATCGATGTTGTCAGCGAGGAGCTGCTTGGCTTTTTCGTAGCCTTCAGAGACGATCCTGCGGATCTCCTCATCGATGTCGATCGCTGTTGCCTCAGAGTAATCGCGTTGATGACGTGACATTTCGCGACCGAGGAAGATCTGCTCTTGCTTCTCACCAAACGCGAGAGGTCCGAGTTTTTCACTCATCCCCCACTCGCACACCATCCGACGCGCCAAGCCCGTTGCTTTGTTGATATCATCGGATGCGCCAGCAGTTTTTTGATTATAGATCAGCTCATCCGCAGCACGTCCACCCATGATAAACGCGATCATATTTTCGAGATACTCCCGAAACACATCTTTGCGATCTTCGATGGGGAGTGTCATTGTCACACCAAGAGCCCGACCACGTGGAATGATCGTCACTTTATGAACGGGATCCGTGTGGGGCAAAAGTTTGCCGACGATCGCGTGTCCAGCTTCGTGGACCGCAGTGCGTCGTCGCTCATCCTCACTGAGCATCATCGAACGACGCTCACGTCCCATCATGACTTTGTCTTTGGCAAGCTCAAAGTGTTCCATGTATACGCGATCTTTGTCATCTCTTGCGGCTGAAAGTGCGGCTTCGTTCACCAAGTTTTCCAGATCAGCGCCTGAGAAGCCAGGTGTCCCACGTGCGATCACACCGAGTTTGAGATCATCCCCTTTGGGAATGCGTTGGGTGTGAACATCGAGGATCTTTTCACGTCCACCAACATCGGGCAGCGGCACGATCACTCGACGGTCAAAACGACCGGGCCGTTGGAGTGCTGGATCGAGAACGTCAGGACGGTTGGTCGCTGCGATCAAGATCACACCTTCATTGGACTCAAACCCATCCATCTCGACGAGGAGCTGGTTGAGCGTCTGCTCTCGTTCATCGTGCCCGCCGCCAAGGCCAGCACCACGATGACGTCCAACTGCGTCGATCTCATCGATAAAGATGATACACGGTGCGTTGCGTTTACCTTGCTCAAACAAGTCACGCACACGGGAAGCCCCCACACCAACAAACATCTCGACAAAATCAGAGCCTGAAATACTAAAGAACGGCACACCCGCTTCACCTGCGACAGCACGCGCGAGCAGGGTCTTCCCTGTACCAGGCGATCCCATCAACAGCACACCTTTGGGAATACGTCCGCCTAGTCGAGTGAACTTCTTGGGTTCTTTGAGGAATTGGACGACCTCTTCGAGCTCCTCCTTCGCCTCATCGACGCCTGCGACATCTGCGAAGGTCACCTTGTTGTGGTGATCACTCAGCAGCTTGGCACGACTCTTCCCGAAGGACATAGCCTTGCCACCGCCACTTTGTAGCTGACGCATAAAAAATATCACCAGCACAACGAGCAGTAAAATCGGTAGCCAAGTGACGATAATTTGTTGCCAAAAAGAACTCTGTTCTTTGCGCTTGTAACGCACCTCAACACCGTGTTTCAGGAAAAGTGCGTTGATCTTTTCGCTGGCAACAGGTCCTACAGAGCGGAACTTCTCGCCAGATTTAAAAGTCCCTTCGTACGTCTGACCGTGGATTTGCACCTTGGTCACACGCTTGGCTCTCACCTCAGTGAGGAGCTTGCTGAAGGGTGTACTTTTGACGTTACTCTGACCAACCAACAGCTGGTACATCGCAACGAAGATCACAATGATAAAGAGCCAGAGAAGCATAGTCCGAAGCGATTGTTTCAACCTTTTGCTCCTTTATTTGGGGTCATCTCCCCCAAGGATAGAAAAGAGTGGGACGTTGAAGTCCCCCATACATAAGAAAAAATGTCTCTCTGAACGCGAGACATTGACGGGCCCTTTGCACACAACACCAACGGCTGTAAGTGAGACCCAGAGTCCGGCAGGAAAGCCATTATATCTACGTTTACAGCTTCACTCAAGGGAATGAACGCCTCTTGCGCTCTCATGAGTGTCTGTTTTGAACCATCACAAGGCGTGATCGTTGCATCGATTTGTATCATACGGAAAATGGATTGTGGAAAACAAAAAACAGGCAGGGGTAAATTTGCAGGTCGTCGATTATGGAGAGAAGACGAAGACAAGTTCGGTCGGCATGGAGAGCTTGAGGATCCCTTTGTTCCCTTTAGGATACGGGTCGCCTCCTTTGACGCGGAAGCTGACAACAAAGCGAATCTGGATTTTATGTGTCGCCATGATCTCATGTATGCGTTCTTGCCCTTTGGGCTCCCACAAAAACATCGAGCTCGTCTTGGAAACTTCTGCTGGAAGCTCGTTGAAAGAGCCAATAAGCTCAAACGTTTTGCTACCAAAAGGCGCCACCTCAACCTGAATGCGTGAGAGGTCATATTCAAACGTGTTGGTGTCCACATCGAGGTGGATACGGTTGACGTAAATCGAATGAATTTTGCTCCCATACTCCGTAAAGATGGCTTTTGTTTTCTCATGATTATCGAGATCAAGATCGACAGTCTTTGTTCGGTACGTGATGGTCTTATCAACACCATCAGGAATTTTTCCGTTTGACTCCTTGATGCCAGCCTCTGCCAGGATCTTTGGCATCTCCACTGTTTGTTGAAATGGATTGAGGACTTGGATCGTAAAATTCAACGCCCGACCACACACCATCCCACTTAACATTGTATAAGAGGTAAACATCAAAAGGAACAAAGCAAATTTTTTATGTCGAACCAACATCAATCATGACCTTTCATCAGACAAAAACTTCCTTGTGGCTGAAGCACACAAACACCCTCCCAAAGATGAGGAGGGTTGTCTTCATCAAGTCGCCACAGGTGTCTTCTTTTTTCCTTTTTTTCGCTGACGATTCAACCACACACGAGCGACCTGCGTCAATGTCTCGTCTCGGGGGACAAACCGAAAGACCCACCCAGGGCCTTGCCCACGTTCTTTCAATGCGCCTCCGATATGCCAGCCAGGGATCCACGTGACACCCTCTCCAGCGTCGATCATCGCAAGCCCTCCACGCAGCATCTTTGGGATCTTTCTCTTGATCATCCAACGCTTCATATGTCGAGACACACCATCTGTGTACAAAAGTCGATCGCCTGCACGTCGTCCGCGAAGAGACCAAACAGCACCTTGTTCGGATGACATTTGTTGTTCAGCGAGACATACGCTCCAAGCATCATCACACATAACCATCGCCTCTTCCATCATTTTCGTCTTCTCGATGCGCAACTCCCCCCACACAGTCTGAAGCGTCAATATATCTCCCAAAGAGGGCAGCGAAAAATCTATCGCTTCGTCCGTATCCCACCCTGGAGAGAGCACACCCTCTCGATACAAAAACAACACATCATAACAGCGTGTACATACGATGTTTCCGGAGAGGTGTAGGGTTTTTTCGCCCTGTATGTCTCGGCAAAGTGCGTCCATCTCTTTGAGATGATGTGTCTCGACATCTCCGCCCTTCACCTGTGACACGAGCGCACGCAAGACACGCCACTGAAGCGCCTGATGCCATTCAGACCAATTGGACAACTCCAGCATACACCCACCTTCAAAAGACATCACAGCGGGCGCCTGACAGTGGATGTCGAGCTGCTCCTGCCAGTATGCGTGATCCATCCGAGCTTGCTCGGCAAGCTGCAAGAGGCCGTGTTTGACTTGTGGGTGATAAGCAGACGTCAACAATGGCAGCAACGAATGACGGATTTGGTTGCGGGTGTATTTTAGGGTGGCGTTACTTGGATCTTCGATCCAGTGGATCTCTTGTGCCTCACAAAGAGAAGTCAAGCAGGCCCGTGAAAATGGTAGCAGCGGGTGAATCCACCGACCACGAACAGGATGAATACCAGCCAGCCCACGTGGTGTGGTGCCACGGATCAACCGCAACAACAACGTCTCGACCTGATCGTCTGCATGGTGTGCCGTGGCGATCCAGCGCAGATTGTATTCATCAGTGATGGTCTCAAGCGCAGCTCGTCTCGCCTGCCGTGCATCGTCTTGGATCGAGCCCAGTCCGTCCTCTGGCAGCACGATCTGACAAGAGACCCCTTTGATGCCTAGCAGCCCAGCCTGTTCAATCACAAACGCAGCCTCAGCTGGAGTCTCCGCAGGACGTAAGCCATGATCGATATACGCAGCGATGAGTGTTCCAGGTGAAAGCTCATCACGTAGCGCTGCGAAGGCATGCATCAACAGCATCGAATCTCGCCCACCTGAGACCGCCAAAAGGATCCCGTCACCAGGAGAGAGGAGTTGTTCTTGTTGGATAAAGATGTGTAACTGAGAGAGAAAAGAGCGCCAATTCACGGAGGGTTATTTGAAGGGGTTGATGGAGAGTTGGATCTTCAAGTTCAGATCGATTGTGACCTTTCCTTTGGGAACATCCTGGCCACCTTTGAGAGTCATGGTGGCCTTTCCTTTGGTTTTGAGCGCAAATTGAACAAACAGGCTGCTCGCGTAATCGATCGCGGCGCTTGTTTTGAGGAGACTTTCGCTCTTACCAGTCTGTCCAGCGGGTACGCCAGTGAATGTCCCAACGACCTGGTAGGACTCAGAAGAGACAGGGCTCATGGAGATCTCGACAGGTGGGATATCGACGTTTGCGGTGTTGCTCTTGACGGTGATAACAGAGCCTAGAATTTTTGCGTGCTGGAGCTTGCTGCCATATTTTTGGACATCGGGGTGATCCCTGAAGTCCAAGGTTTGACCGGGGATATCCATAGGAACAGTGATGGTTCCAGCTTGTGCAGGGATCTTTCCGTTTTGCGACTGGACATTTGCACTGGCCATGTATTGGTCTACATCGATCGTGAAGGATTGTGTACGTTCGATGGTGATTTTGATGTTGGCGTTGTCTTTCGCCTTGTTAAACAGGTCACCACACATCGCGCCCATCATCAGGGGGTATGCCATCATACAATAAAGAAAAAACAATTTGATACGTCTTTGTGATACTATCATCAGTTACTCCTCATCCGGTCATATGCTGATTGGGCTTTTCCTTCAGTAGGATAGCGCCTTACATGGGTTGTCGCAAGGGGCAACAACGAGAAAATCCCAAAAGCCACTATCTTCCTATACGGACGAAGCCTGCATGATCTATACTCACATGATGTGAAAAAAGTACATTTTCATTTCAGGCACTCATCTACATGACCTCCCGTCCATAAGAAGGTCTCCAACTTTTTGGATAGACGTGCTATATGTATGTTTATTCTCCAGAGAACGACATTCACGTGGACTTTGCCACCCAACACAATGTGGGTGTCTCTATCCACGCACACAAATTGACACAAAACACCAAAGCGCTTAGCTTACGTGTCGTATAACAGGTGTGTACCCTGAAATTGTACACCGATGTGATGGACGCCTTCATTTCCCAGCACACCACCACATCATCAGCTCACTCAGACAACACGGTCATGAGCGGAGCTTCCTCAACCCATAACTTCCATGGAGCGTGCTTGAGTGAAGTGCGGATATTGCAAACGCCCACTGACAAGTCGACAGGCCATTTGTGACTGCGGTGAAGATCCATTTTCAAAGTTGGTACTGGGCAGTCGCTACGAACTTTTAGGCAAAATTGCAGAGGGCGGCATGGGGATGATTTACCGTGCACGCGATCTAGAAAATGATCAACTCTGCGCCGTCAAGATCAGTCGCTGGGTCGATGCGCTTAAGCAGCTCAGACAGCTTGACGAAGAGGAAGCAGAGCGCGAAGAAGAAGCTCGCGTGAAACGAGAGGTCACCCTCCTCCAAAAATCGGCGAGTCAAAGCGAACACATCGTGCAAGTCTATGGTGATTATGGCTCGGATTTTCGCGTCGGTCTCTGGTACCCCATGGAGTTCCTCGAAGGCACACTTCTCAGCCAACACCCCAAATACAAAGAGAAGTTCCCACCAGAGCAAGCCGTCAAGTTGATGCTTCAACTTACAGAAGCGCTTGGACTCGCCCATGGACTTGGTGTCGTCCACCGCGACCTCAACCCCGATAATATCTTCATCGTCCGCCGCGACGAACACGACGAATTTATCAAGCTGATCGACTTTGGGATCGCACGCAATCTATACCACCGGCGCAAACTCTTTGACACAGGTGAGAACCTCGGTCTTGGACACCTTCACTACCTCTCTCCTGAACAAATCGGCTACTCCGCGAAAGATGGCTGCTACAAGAAAGGCACCTCACAAAAACTCGATCACCGCGCCGATCTTTACAGTCTCGGCTGCATCATGTTCCACATGCTGTGTGGCTACCCCCCCTTCCTCAATGAGACCTTTGAAGATCTCCCCAACCGCGACTGGGACTTCCCTCCCGGGTTGGAAAAAGCCCTTGAGGATGGTTCACTTCCAGAAGATCTTCGCGACCTGGTGATGTCCTGTCTCGATCCAGATCCAGACAAACGTCTGCCCGACCTTTATGTCTTTCGTGACAACTTGCAGATCGCCCAGAGACGTCTGCTTGGGCTCCCATCCAACGAAGCTGCCGCCTTCTCCCTGACACTCACCGTTGACTTTGATGACGAAAATGGCTTCCCAATCAACCCCTTCGGCGAAGAACCGACAGCGCCAACGCCCCCACCTCCTCCAGCTGCAGCCAAAAAAGCTCCACCGCCGCCTCCTATCGCAGCCAAAACACCTCCACCTCCCCACAGGCTGCAACGCCCCAACAAACCTCTATCCCATCAGACAGAGGTTCCAGTAAAATCCCATTGTTGATAGGCGTCGGTGTTATCGCGATCGCCCTGCTTGGCGCAGGAATTTACTTCCTCACACAATAACCCCTCCCACCAACATGCTCACACCATCAAAATGAAGCTGACAGATTGAAGTAAGCGTTAATACCGGGCTGCTGGACAAGTGGAGAGTAGTTCGGAGAGCGACCACTTCGGATGCCGAGGTCGTAATAGGTCGTGTTCAGCAGGTTCTCCATGACAAAAGAACCGTGAAGTCTCTTGAGGACAGGAAATCCCTCTGGCGCAACCCACATATACCCGGCAGAGAGGTGCAGGACAAACTGCGTATCAGTCTGTGCCCCCCGAACCACTTGGATCTGACCATTTTCCAACTGATCAAAACCTGTGTTGGTGCGTGCGGTTTGGACGTTCATCCTCACGCTGCCAAAAAAGTGAGACATGTCCGATGGTCCGGAGCGAAAATCCGCGATCAGGTTGCCCTGAAAGAAGGGAACGTCTTCGAGCAAGATACTCTCATCACTGTTATCGTTCACCACGTCAAGTCGTGGCAGTAAGATCGCAAAGTTGGCGACAATATCGAGCCATTTGAAGAGTTTATAAAAGGCATAAAAGCGCCCCCCGATCGTCGTCTGGTTACCGATATTGAAGTTTCGGTTTTCATTTTGTCTGTAGGGCAGCACGACGATCGCGTTGACGTTAAACAGCCAGTTGTGGAAAACACTCATCGTGACAAAGAGTTTGGACAGTGGTTGGAAGAACAGGTTCAACTCAAGCGCGTGTTTATCTTGTGGGAGCAGGTCACGGATGTTCTGGTTGTTGGGATCTGCGAGTGAGTTGCCATACAGCTGCCAATTGGAGGGGGAGAGGAACGCATACCCATAGGAGAGCCGTGCTTGAAAACGTTTGCTAGGTTTGAAGATCAATGAGCCACGACCGACAAGTGGTGAACTATATCGATAGCAAGGTGTCAGTGGACGTTGGCAGTTGGGGACAACCTCAAGATTACCTCGAACGAGTTCCCAATCACTACGCAAACCAATGTTGGCGACAAAGATTTTGGAGAACGTCAGCTCACTTTGGAAGAACGCACTAAAGAATGTGTGTTCGAATTGGTTGCCAGCCCCTCGCTGATTTTGTGGTTCAGCATAAAGCTCTGGTGATTCGCGGTTTGAGGTGACGTAGTTTCCTTGAAGAAAAGACGCTCCAGTATCAAATCCGATGGAGAATTTGAAGTTCCCTTCAAGGAGACGAAAATCGAGCTTAGGTTGAGCACGAAATGAGTTGGACACCACGTAATGGTAGGTCGGCGTCCAAGTATACTCTTTCCATGTGCAAGGGATATCATTGGCGCCAGTAGGATCTTTACACGTCCTGCCGTAGAAAACCCGCGTCTGCGGTGAGAAGGTCACACGCAGAGACGAACTGGGGATCTCATGGCGCTGAAAGTACATGTTGAGATTGAAGTAGATCACTTGGGCCTTCTCACCCACACCAGAAGACCAGAGCTCGCTTTTGAGGTGGTGAAGAGAGAGTGAGAGGTTACGTACGGTCCACTGGTGCTCCGTTTGGTGGAGGAAAGAAGGATAGCGCAGTCCCGGCCCAGTGCTCATGTTCCACAAAAAGAAACGCAAAAACCAGTTATCAAAGCGCAAACCTGTTTCGACAGCGAAGGAGTTGTTTTGGTTTCGGTGGATGGGTTTGGCAAACAGACCACTCTTTGAGGCGTCATCGAGAAACTCGCCGAGAAGTTGTTGGCGATACTTATCAAGTGCGGCTTTGACTTGTGTGTTGGTGCAACCGTCGTCTTTGATCCCATAAGCACGTTTGTAGTCATCACAGTAATCATCGACACGCTTTTGAATAAAGGCTTGGACATCAGGGTCTGCGAGGGTCCAGCGCGAATCAAGCGAAGGGTCGCGCTCTTCGCTGAGATAAAGTCGACCGCGCAGGTACCATGAGAACAAACTCTTTGCGAGCTTTGGGTTGTTGCGTTTGTTGTAACTGTGACCGAGCATAAAATCGACCGCCCACATGTTGGTGCGGACATCCTTGGTGATGGAGATATCACCATATCCATCACCAAGATCTTCGGCCTTCTTGGTGTCGATGAAGATAACACCAGAGAGCGCATTGGCCCCAAATCTCGTGGCTGCAGCGCCGTAAAACACGGTGATGTTCTTGATCGCAGCGACGGAGTATTGTGTGGAGAGCCAAACAGAACGTCGCCACAGATCTTGCTCAAGAACACCGTCGATGTACAGGAGAAACTTTTCGTTTCCCTGTGACTGTTCGCCATCCATGATCACAGAGATGGGGCTCTCTCCAAACGCTCCACGAGTTGTAAAGCCTGGCAAGTCGCGAAGGATCTCATAAACCGTCCTGTAACCACGAACACGGATCTGTGAATTGGTCAGGACGATCACCATACCAGGGATCTCATTGGAAATGAGGGAGTAGTCGGAAGAGGTTTCCGAGGTACCTTCGATGGGATTGACTCGCTCGTCTGCAAAAGAGAGGGAGGGAAGGCAAACACACCACGTCACGATCCCACATAAGAAAATCAGGGGGACAAGGCATGGTGACAGCAAACGGTTTATGGAGGTACAGCGATTATATGTCAGCATCAATTTGACCGACCTTTCCGAGCAGGAAGTACGGTGGGTATAGGTGTGTTTGTGGATAACCAGTGGTGGTCATGTCGCTTGGGAATGCCGAATTATGGGGTTTTTCCTTTGATTTTGTCAAGGAGTTGTTTGGCGAAGGTGTCTTTTGCGTGGAGGGGTTTCACTTGTTTCAAAAAGAGACGCGCTTCTTTGAGGTGATTGGTTTGTACAGAGAGCCAACCCATCACCCGTGCGTAAGGATAATTTTTGAAGCGTCTTTGCAAGGAATCAACGGCTCGGAAGCGTGCATTTTCAGACGTGGCAAACAGAACACGAGCTTCGAGAAAGTCTCTGTACACAGGCCCAGGTAAGGAAACGCTGAGTGGCAATTGCTCGCGAATGATGTGCATCCAGCGCGCGAGAAAAAATGTGCGCAACCAAAGCGTTTGCTTAGGGGTAAGTGCAGTTTGCCCTTTCTTGACACTGATGCGCCTGAATAGTTCGGGATACTTTCCAGCGATGTTGGTCATAATGATCGCAGTTCGCGCAAGGGGATGACCTTTTTGTGGGATGGAGAGGAGGTCTCCTTTGCGCTTGAGGTAGTTGTGCATGACTCGCTCAAATTGTCCGAGGAGTTTATACCCCAACATTCGGAACTTGAGAATCCTATGGATGCGATAGTAACGAAGTGATTGATTGCGTAAAGCCTTACCAAGCTTGGGCTTGATGATACCGTAGGCTTCGGCATGACGGCTGGCAAAGAGGGCATCAACGAAAGCTTTTTCAGCAGGTGTTATCTTGAACTTGCGCGCCTTTGTGAAGAGCGTTTCGTAAAAGCTCTCACGTTTTTTTAGCGCAAAGACAAATGGTAGTGGGTATCGGTATTTGGTTGCATCGAACGCTTTCTTTTTACGTGGTTTTGGTTTTTTTTGTGTCGTTTTGGGTGGAGGGACATCACGCTTTCCGTCGATGGGGACCATCTTGATGATACGAACATCGGAGGGTTTGTCATTGGCCTTTCCGAAGGCCGTTTTGTGTACAAGAGTTTTCCGTGCGCTGGTGTTTTGCTGTTTGGTTTTTTTTGCGGTGGGGACATGCGCTGGCGCTTTTCGCGCGGTGACTTTGTGTGCTTGTGGTTTGTTTGTATGTTTACGTGCTGCTCGATTGTTGGGCAGGAAGACACCAACCACAAGAGCGAGTGGGAAAAGAAGCAGTACAAGAACCCAACGAGAATCGTTGTTTTGGGATGCAGCCATGATGAAACTCCGTCACATTCCTCCATAGGAGGACAGGGTGAAAGGGGAGAATATATAAAAAAAGCGGGTACAGCGCAACAATAGACGATTGTTTAGCGTATATGGAGGATGATTATGGCGTAATGTGGATGATTGATCAAGAGAGGGGTGGAGTGAGGTGATATGTTGGAGGGTTGATTACTCGGCTTCTTCGTAATCTTCATCATCGAGTCTTTCGACAAATTCGATGATAGAAATGGGTGCGTTATCGCCTTGTCTGTAACCGAGTTTGAGGATACGGGTGTATCCACCTTGGCGTTCGCTGAAGAGCTCAGCGTACTCAAAGACTTTGCGAGCGAGATCTTTGTCTTTGATGTCTTTGAGGATCTGACGGAAGACATGGAGTCTTTTTTGTGTGTACGCAGCGTCATCGAGCTCGCGATTGAGTTCGGCGTCGCGGAGTCCACGTTTTCCGACAGTGATCAGACGCTCAGCGATCTTGCGCAATTCTTTTGCGCGTGTTTCAGTGGTGCGGATACGGCCATGCTCGATAAGAGAGGAGACCATATTGCGCATCATTGCTTTTCGGTGGGGGCCGTTTCGCCCGAGTCGTCTACCAGATTTACGGTGTCTCATGATTCTATTCCTTCAACACAAACAAAAGTGGTTGTCACGTAAGTAGATATACGCTTCAAGTATGCCTTTGTGAGGTTTACTTTCCGCGATCTTTTAAATCTTTTGGGGGCCAGCTATCGATCTTCATACCAAGCGCGAGTCCCATTTCTCCGAGAACATTTTGGATCTCTTTGAGGGATTTGCGTCCAAAGTTTTTGGTGTTGAGCATTTCCTGCTCAGTTCTTTGGACAAGCTCACCGATATATCGGATGTTGGCCATCGCAAGACAATTGGAAGCACGAACAGAGAGCTCAAGTTCGTCGACTGTTTTGAGGAGGTTTTCGTTGAGCTTTTGCTCTTCCTCATTGTACTCTTCTTGTTCTGGTTCATCGACCTCTTCGAAGTTGAGGAAGATGATGAGTTGTTCGCGCAAGATTTTTGCGGCGAATGCGACAGCATCATCGGGACGGACAGAGCCGTCGGTAAAGACTTCGAGAGTGAGTTTGTCGTAGTCAGTGACCTGTCCAACCCGTGCGTTTGTGACGAGATAGTTCACTTTGCGAACGGGAGCGAAGAGCGCGTCGACAGGGATTGAGCCAGTGGGGAGTGCACCGAAGGCCTTACGATCAGCAGGTACATATCCACGTCCACTGTGAGCGGTCAATTCGACTTGGAGTCGGCCTTTTTCCATCAAAGTCGCGATGTGCTGGTCGGGATTGAGCACGGTGACAGATGGAGGTGTTTGGATGTCACGGGCTTTGACTTCACCGGGGCCTTCGACATCAATATAAAGAGTGCGAGCTCCGGGTTTGTAATCATCGAATTTGAGCACGACCTCTTTGAGGTTGAGGATGACATCGGTGACATCTTCGACAACATCGGTGAGCGTGGTAAATTCGTGCAGTGCACCTTCGATCTTGGCAGCGGTGATACCGGCACCCTGGATCGATGAGAGCAGAACACGTCGCAGGGAGTTGCCGAGAGTGACACCGAAGCCTCGTTCGAGTGGCTCTGCGACAAACTTTCCGTAGCTATCCGTGAGAGTTTCCTGATCGACCTGGAGACTTTTGGGGCTGATCAGTTCGCGCCAGAAACTGTACATATGGACCTACTCCCTTTTCACAGTTGGGGTTTGGAAAGCACGGTACATCTCGTGAAGAAAGCCGCCCAAGAGAGAAAAGGGGCGGCCATTCACGAGATGACGTTAGCACACAGAGTCCGTGAGAGGACATCGTGCTATGGAAATAGATTCACACGCGTCGTCGTTTGGGGGGACGACAACCGTTGTGGGGAATAGGAGTCACGTCACGGATCAAGGAGATCTTGAGACCGGAAGAGGCGAGGGAGCGAAGCGCAGCTTCACGTCCGGAGCCTGGTCCTTTGACGAGAACGGACACAGTTTTGAGGCCGTGTTCCATGGCTTTTCTTGCCGCTTCCTCAGCAGCTTGTTGTGCTGCGTAGGGAGTGCTTTTACGGGATCCTTTGAATCCACGAGCACCGGCAGAAGACCATGACAAGACGTTCCCGTTGGGGTCTGTTATGGTGACCAATGTATTGTTAAAGGTGGACTGGATGTGGGCCACCCCTACAGGGATATTCTTTTTGACTTTCTTTTTGCTTTTACCACGCTTGGGTCTGGCCATTGGATTCTTTCCTCTATTGGCGATTGCGCGAAATTATTTCTTACGCATTTGGTTACGACGTGGGCCTTTGCGGGTACGAGAGTTGGTCTTCGTACGTTGACCGCGACATGGCAAACCACGACGGTGACGGAGTCCACGATAACAACCAATGTCCATAAGACGTTTGATGTTCATGGAGATCTCTCGACGCAAATCACCTTCTACCGTGTATTCGGCTTCGAGAATTTTACGAATGCGTTGGACTTCACCTTCACTCAATTCGTGAGTGCGAGTGCGGGGATCCACTTCAGCTTTGGCCAAGACGGCTTTTGAGACGGAAGGTCCAACACCATAGATATATGTCAACGCGATCTCTACGCGTTTATTGCGGGGTAAATCAACACCAGCGATACGAGCCACAATAAACCTCCCTAACCCTGACGTTGTTTATGTTTGGGGTTTTCGCAAATCACACGAACGACGCCACGTCGTCGGATCACTTTACATTTTTCGCACATTTTTTTGACTGATGCTCTGACTTTCATCGTCTCAGTCCCTTACTTGTGTAGTATGTCTATGTGAATATTCGGGCAGTGGAGAGATGTGTTATCCCTGCACTGTCAAGATCTGGGGGCCATCTTTGGTGATGGCGATCGTGTGCTCAAAGTGAGCTGACAGACTTCGATCTTTGGTCACGACGGTCCAGTTATCGTCGAGCACTTCCACTTCGTGGGTGCCGACGTTGACCATGGGCTCAATCGCCAGGACCATGCCAGGTTTCAAGCGGATCCCTTTGCCAGGTTTTCCGTAATTGGGTACTTGGGGATCTTCGTGCAATCCACGACCAATACCATGTCCAACAAAATCCCGAACCACGGTAAACTTAAATGATTCGACATGTTGTTGGATCGCCGCTCCAATATCTTGGAGGCGGCGAGTAGCATACATCTGTTCGATGCCTTTGTCCAGTGCTTCTTTTGTCACCTTCAAAAGATCGGCAGCAGTGTCGTCGATCTTGCCCACAGGAAAGGTGCGAGCAGAGTCTCCAAAGTATCCATTTTTCTGGACACCGAAGTCAACACTCACGATATCACCTTCCTCCAGAATGCGTTTTTTGGAAGGGATACCATGCACAACTTCTTCGTTCACAGAGATACAAAGACAACATGGAAACACATGTCGTCCGACCCGGTAGTTTTTGAATGCCGCTTTGACTTTGGCCTTTGTGACCATCTTGTCAGCGATCTCTTCAAGATCCCAGGTCGAGATCCCTGGCTTGACCATCTCCCCAACGGTGTCGAGGACTTGTGCGACAAAGCGTCCGCTCTCTCGCATTTTTTCAATTTCGTCATTACGTTTGAGGATGATCATGCTGTGCTCACTTTGCAGTACAAAAAATTCACGTCAAGCCACAGAGCTGCGACGCCCTTTGATTTTGGAGCCACTTGGACCGGTGAGGCCTTCGTAGTGTCTTGTAATCAAATGGGACTCAATTTGTTGAACGAAGTCAAGTGCGACACCAACAACGATGAGCAAGGACGTCCCACCAAAGAAGAAGGGGACGTTGTATTGCGCGATCATGATGTTAGGAAGCACACAGACAGCTGCGACGTAAAGTGAACCACCAAAGGTGATACGTGAGAGCACAAAATCGATGTATTCTGCGGTTTGTTTACCAGGACGAATCCCTGGAATGTAACCACCGAATTTTCGAATATTATCTGCGACATCAACGGGGTTGAATGTGACCGCAGTGTAGAAATAACAGAAGAAAATGGTCAGAAAAACGTAGACCACATTGTAGAGGATACCGTCAAAGCGCAGGTTGTCGGAGACAGGCTTCATAAACGGCAACCACTGGGACACAGTTGAAGGAAACATCAACACGGAGGAGGCGAAAATCGGGGGGATAACGCCGGCAGTGTTGACCTTCAAAGGCAGGTGAGAAGATTGCCCACCTGATATCTGGTCCCCTTGGACACGTTTTGCATATTGGACGGGAATACGGCGGTGTGCACGCTCAAAGAAGCAAATCACACCGATGACCAGGACCATAAAGGCGACGAGCAATAACAGCTCGACGGGCTTCTCCCCAAACAGCGTCCATGTAGAGACGACTGCATCGGGAAAACCAGCGATAATACCGGCATAGATCAACAGACTGATCCCGTTACCGATCCCTCGCTCTGTCATCTGTTCACCAAGCCACATCAAAAACACCGCCCCACCCGTGAGGGTTAGGACGGTGATCACAATGAATGACCAGCTCGGATAGACAACAAGTCCCGGAATACTGGCGTTCTGACTGCGCAGCCAGATCCCGATCCCGATCCCTTGTACGACGCTCAGTAAAATCGTCCCGTAACGTGTGTACTGGTTGATTTTTTGTCGCCCAACTTCACCCTCTTTATTGAGACGTGCGAAAGTAGGCACGATCACAGTTAACAATTGGATGATAATCGACGCACTGATGTAAGGCATTACGCCAAGTGCAAAGATAGACATCCGTTCGAGAGCGCCACCAGAGAACATGTTAAAAAGTCCAAGGAGGCTTCCTTGTGAACGACCGATAAGACGTCCCATAACTTCCCGGTTTACGCCTGGAATGGTGATAAACACACCAAGACGATAGACGCCGAGCATCGCCGCTGTAAAAAGGAGACGATTTCTCAATTCGGGAATACGGGTGATATTGGTAAAATTACTGAGCACCTTCAATTACCTCAATAGTACCACCAGCCGCTTCGATTTTTGCACGCGCAGATTTGGAAAATTTGTGCGCTTTGATCGTAAGAGGAGTGGAGATTTCGCCATCGCCTAAGATTTTCACTCCGGCTTTGATGTTTTTTGGGATGAGGTTCTTTGCACGCAATACATCAACATCAATGACGGAGTTTGCTTCAAATCCTTCGAGGTCACGAACATTGACGACAACAAACTCTTTGCGGAAGGGGTTGTGAAATCCGCGTTTGGGGAGTCGTCGTTGCAATGGCATCTGGCCCCCTTCAAAGCGGGGATGGACGCCACCACCAGAGCGAGAGCCCTGGCCTTTGTGACCGCGACCAGCAGTCTTGCCCCAGTTGGAGCCTGTACCTCGACCTACACGCTTACGTTTTTTCGTCGAGCCTGCAGGGGGTTTCAATTGAGAGAGAATATCTTCAGCCATTGTCTACTTCCTCCCACACCACCAGGTGGCTCACGGCATTAACCATGCCACGGGTTTGGGGTGTAGCTTCACGGATCACGGTCTGTCCGATACGGCGAAGACCAAGGCCACGCAGTGTATCCTTTTGTCGTTGCATACGACCGATTCCACTCTTGACCTGTGTGATTTTGATCTTTTGGGACATTGGTGATGCTCCTTATTCAGTTACCCTATCGTTGAATGTCTTCAACGGGCAATCCACGCAAACGGCTGATGTCTTCAGCAGAGCGCAGTTCCTTGAGGGCTTGAATGGTTGCTTTAACCACGTTATGGGGGTTTGTGGTTCCGAGACATTTGGTCAGGATGTTACGCACACCGACCGACTCGAGAACGGCACGGACAGCACCACCTGCGATAACACCGGTACCTGCGGAGGCAGGACGCAACAATACGCGTGCAGCACCAAATTGTCCGATCACTTCATGTGGAATCGTCCCATCGATGATTGGGACCTGAACGAGATTGCGTTTGGCGCGCTCACTACCCTTGCGGATGGCTTCGGGCACTTCGTTTGCTTTACCAAGACCACTGCCGATTTGGCCATCTTGGTTTCCAACGACAACGAGAGCGTTAAAGGAGAAACGACGTCCACCTTTGACGACCTTCGCGGTGCGGTTGATCATCACCACGCGCTCGCGCATCTCATCTTGTGCGAGTTCTTCATTATTAGCAGCCACAGCTGTCTCCTCCTAGAGTTTCAAACCGCCTTCGCGGGCGCCTTCTGCAACTTCTTTGATGCGACCGTGGAAAATGAATCCGTTTCGATCAAAGACAACATTCTCGATACCGAGCTCTTTGCATCGGCTTGCGACCAGTTTTCCAACTGCGCGCGCCTTCTCGGCCTTCTTGAGACCTTTTACTTCGTCGCGAAGCTGGGGAGACAGATCGGACGCTGCGACCAATGTATGGCCTTTGACGTCGTCGATGACCTGTGCGTAGATGTGTTTGGAGCTGCGAAACACGCTCATACGAGGCTTGTTTGCAGTACCAGCAATTTTTGCTCGTACACGACGTTTGCGACGCAAACGAGCTTTCAATCTTGGACTTGTCTTGCCCATCATAGACTCCTTCGCTAGTGTACGAGTTACTTACCGCTCTTACCAACTTTGGTACGGACGACCTCATCAGCGTACCGAATCCCTTTGCCTTTGTAAGCATCGGGGGGACGTAGGTCGCGAATTTTTGCGGCGACAAGACCGACGAGCGCTTTATCAGTACCACTGATGATAATTGTCGTACGATCTTTTACTTCGCCTTTGATACCGTCGGGAAGTGCAAAGTAGATGGGGTGGGAGAAACCCAACTCGCCTTTTTTGAAGACGATACAATCAACACCATCGACCTTCTCTGTCCCAGCACGGTAACCAACACCGTGAATGGTGAGGGTCTTGCTGAATCCATTGACCACACCGTCGACCATGTTGGCGATCAGGGTGCGGTACAGACCGTGAAAAGCACGTGCTTTTCGCTCGTCTGAGTTGCGAGTCACGACGACTTCGCTGCCTTCAACAGCAACGCTGACTTCGGGACGATAGTCTTGGAAAAGTTCCCCACGGGGTCCCTTTACCTGAACGACGCTGTCTTTGACACTGACAGTGACGCCTCCAGGGATCGGAATTGGGAGTTTACCTATCCGGCTCATAGAATTGCCTCATATTCGTCAAAGAGCTCCCAACATCATCGCAGGAGCTCAAAAGTGTAAATTCATGGAAACGCGAGGGCGTTTGGGGGAGTGAAAGCTTTGCTTACCAGATGTAGCAAAGGACCTCACCACCAAGGCGTTTTTCTCGGGCTTCTTTGTCGCTGAGGACACCTTTTGACGTTGACAAGATCGCTACTCCGAGGCCATTGCGGATACGAGGCATCTTACGGAACCCTGTGTAAACGCGACAGCCAGGCTTGCTCACTCGCTTCAAACCACGAATGGAGCTTTCACCTCTGGAGTATCGAAGAACGATATGAAGAACATCTTGCACATCGCCAGCTTTTGTTTCGTAGCTGGAGATAAAACCTTCTTTATGAAGGATGTCTGCAATCTGCACTTTCATTTTGGATGAAGGCAAACTCAAAGCGTTGTGGTTTGCCATAATTGCATTACGAATCCGAGTCAGCATGTCTGCGATCGGATCGGAGATCGCTGCCATATTCTCATTCTCCTACTGTATTCGTTCGCGGAACTCGACGTTGGTCTTTACGCCCCACAGCGAATCGTCGCGAATATTTTTTGTCCACCCTCCCGACGGAGGGAGCGAACCTACCAGCTGGATTTTGTGACACCAGGGATTTCGCCCATCAATGCACGCTCGCGAAAGCAAATACGGCACATTTGAAAGCGACGAATATATCCTCTGGGACGACCACAGATCTGGCAACGGTTGTATTGACGGACCTTAAATTTGGGTTTTCTTTTACACTTGGCAATCAGTGATTTTTTAGCCATAAGTGATTCCTTGCGTGACTATCGACGGAAAGGCATACCGAGCTCGCGCAAAAGAGCTCGCCCTTCGTCATCAGTGGTAGCAGTCGTGACGAAAGTGATGTTCAACCCACGGATCTTATCGATTTTATCGTAGTCGATCTCAGGGAAGATGATTTGCTCCTGGATTCCCATGGAGTAGTTGCCTTTGCCATCAAAGGCTTTGCGGGATACACCACGAAAGTCACGAACACGGGGGAGTGCAACTGAGATCAAACGATCTAAGAACTCGTACATATTTGCACGGCGCAACGTCACACTACATCCAATGCGCATTCCTTCACGGAGTTTAAAACCGGCGATGGATTTTTTGGCGCGGCGGACAACTGGCTGTTGACCGGTGATGCATCTCAAATCATCCAATGCAAATTCTACACACTTGGGGTTACCAACTGCTTCGCCAAGACCGATGTTCACGACAATCTTTGTCAAGCGAGGCACCTGCATTGGGTTTCCATAGCCAAATTCCTTGAGAAGCGCGGGAGCCACTTCTTCGTCGTACTTCTTTTTCAATCTCGTTGACATCGCGTCACCTTGTGTGTCCTTGGCACAGAGCAACCCGCACGTGAGCCCAGATTACACAGGCTCATCGAAGCGGGTCTTGCATGGCTCTTCCCAAGAGACGGGAAAAACAGTTTGATTGATTTCGTTCGGATCAGTCGTCGAGAATGGTTCCGCTTTTCTTTGCGACGCGCACTTTTTTGCGCTGGTCACCGGGAACTTCGACAAAATCAAATCCAACTCGAGTTGGGACCGAAAGTTTTGGGTCGATCAACATTACGTTGCTGAGATCGATGGGTGCTTCTTTGCGTACGATCTCGCTCTCGCTCTGCCCTGCCACTCCACGGACGTGGCGGGAGATGATGTTTACGTTTTCAACCCAGACGCGGTTTTTGGAAGACTGGACACGAATCACACGTCCTTCTTCTCCGAGGTCACGACCCGCCATGATGCGGACCATGTCACCTTTTCTGATCTTCGCTGCCATTAGAGCACCTCCGGTGCCAGGGAGACGATCTTCATAAAGCGCTTTGCACGAAGCTCACGTGCGACGGGCCCAAAGATACGTGTTCCGATAGGTTCACCTGAATTGTTTAACAAAACAGCGGAATTCTCATCAAATCGAATATAAGACCCGTCCACACGACCAATTTCTTTCTTGGTACGTACGACGACTGCCTTATGGACATCCCCCTTCTTCACTTTGGAGTTGGGGAGCGCTTCCTTCACGGAGACAACAATGATGTCACCGACAGAAGCGTACCGACGCTTGGAGCCGCCGAGTACTTTAATACACATTACTTTTTTGGCGCCGGAGTTGTCTGCAACTTCAAGCGCTGACTGCATCTGAATCATGGCACACGCCTCCTGTGCCTGCTAAAGGCCAAGCATATCATTCGTTATACTGGCGCTTTTTCTATTGTCTTGCGAACGCGCCAACGTTTATCGCGGCTGAGTGGTCTTGTCTCTTCGATGAGAACACGATCGCCTACTCGGCAAAGGTTCTGCTCATCATGAGCTTTGACTCGTTTACGTCGCACAACATACTTCTTGAACTGACGGTGGAGAACCATACGTTCGTAGACCACAACGACAGTCTTATCCATTTTGTCACTGACAACGACCCCTACACGGGTCTTGCGATTGCCCTTCTTCTTCATGGGATAAACCTTTTATTTCAAAAGAGAGAAGAAGATCGAACGTATCCCCCTACGAAGCGAGGGGGATGATTTATACTGCGATCCATCCACTCATGTCAAGCATTTTTTCAACAACGAAGTGATTTATTCGGCCGTTGCGAGCTGACGTTCTCTCAAAATGGTGTGAATCCGAGCAATGTTTTTCTTCACTTTGGGGATCTTCATGAAGTTTTCGAGTTGCCCGGTATGGTGTTGAAAGCGCAAATTAAACAATTCTTGTTTGAGTTCACCGAGTTGTTGGGTGAGCTCATCATCAGATCGCTTGCGCAGATCTTCTGTTTTGAGGATGTGCTCGGACATCAGAATTCCTCCCGTTTGATGATCTTAGTAGGGAATGGGAATTTTGCTGCCGCAAGAGACAATGCTTTGCGGGCCAACTCTTCGGGGACACCTTTGATCTCGTACAAGACGCGACCTGGCTTGATGACAGCAACCCAATACTCAGGTGAACCTTTACCTTTACCCATACGAGTTTCGGCTGGTTTTTTGGTGATGGGTTTATCAGGGAAAATCCGAATCCAGATTTTCCCTTGACGTTTGAGACGACGGTTGATCGCGATACGACCGGCTTCGATCTGACGCGCGGTCATACGCCCAGCGCCGACTGCTTGCAACCCAATCTCACCGAAGCTGATAGAGGAGCCGCGGTGAGCATTTCCTTTGATCCGGCCTTTGTGTTGCTTGCGGAATTTGGTGCGTTTTGGTGACAACATGAGTCATCGCTCCTTCTGTTCTTTGCGTACCAGGAAGACCAGCACACAAGAACCGATCTTTATCGAATCGTGCGTTTTTTATCGGGGATGATTTCGCCGCGGAAGATCCACACTTTGACACCAATGGCGCCGTATGTAGTGTGAGCAGTTGCGAAACCGTATTGGATATCGGCGCGCAAGGTGTGAAGAGGCACACGACCTTCACGATACCATTCACGACGAGCCATCTCTGCCCCACCGAGACGACCGGAACAGCAGATCCGGATCCCTTTGGCGCCAAGCTTCATCGAGGTGGAGACAGCTTTCTTCATCGCACGGCGGAAAGCCACACGTCGAACCAACTGGTGCGCGACGTTTTCTGCGACGAGCTGAGCGTCAAGCTCTGGCTTGCGTACTTCTTCGATGTTGAGGTAGACTTCTGAGTCTGTCAGCTTGGACAGCTTCTTCTTCAGAGCGTCGATCCCAACACCTTTGCGTCCGATCACAATCCCGGGGCGTGCAGTGTGAATGTTGATCTTCACTTTGTTTGCAGCGCGCTCAATCTCCACACGGGAGATCCCGGCTTTTTGCGATTCTTTCTTGACAAATTCACGCAAGCGGATGTCTTCATGCAGCCAACGAGCGTAATTCTTCTCTTCGTACCATTTGGATTCCCATGAGCGGATGACACCAAGCCGAAATCCAATAGGGTGTACTTTTTGACCCATCTCTAATCCTCTTCTCTTTCTCTCAACACCAGGGTGATGTGACTTGTGCGTTTGTGAATCCGGGAGGCGCGTCCCATTGCACGAGGCATGAAACGTTTCATCACGGGTCCACCATCAACCCAGGCTTCGGAGACGTAAAGTTGATCGACATTGAGCCCTTCAGCATCGGCATTGTGCATCGCAGACTTAAGCAAGTCACGTACGGGTCGTGCGGCGCCTCGGGGGGAGTATTCCAAAAGCTCAAAAGCCGTCGCGAGATCGCGCCCACGGATCTGGTCGATCACCAGGCGTGCTTTGCGTGGTGCAACACGCAAAAACCGTAGGCGAGCTCGAGCATAGGACAGCCCGTTGTTTTCACGACGCAAACGACGACGCGTCTGGCGTGGGCTGCGTTCTTTTTTCTTTCTGCGTGGTGTCTTTTCAGTAGCCATCACATCTATCTCCTGCCTCGCTACGAAGCTCTTTATCGTTTCTTGCCCTTACGATCTCCCGCGTGACCACGGTACAGGCGTGTAGGAGCAAATTCACCGAGCTTGTGACCTACCATGTTTTCGGACACGTACACGGGGATGTGCGTTTTGCCATTGTGTACGGCAAAAGTCAAGCCTACAAATTCAGGTAAAATCGTTGAGCGGCGACTCCAGGTCTTGATAACCTTCTTGGAACCGGACTCAAGGGCTTGGTCTACTTTTTTCTGCAAGTGATGGTCCACAAAAGGACCTTTTCGTATGGAGCGTGGCATCCAAATCCTCCAGACGCTAGCTTATTTGCTGTTGCGCCGTTTGACGATGTACTTATCAGATGGTTTCTTACGTCGGCGGGTTTTGTGGCCTTTGGTCGGTTTACCCCAAGGTGTACATGGGTGACGACCACCACTCGAACGGCCTTCACCACCACCCATTGGGTGATCAACGGGGTTCATCGCGACACCACGAACGTGGGGACGACGACCGCGCCAACGGTTACGACCGGCTTTTCCGAGCGAGATATTGTAGTGCTCGACGTTACCAACTTGACCAATGGTCGCACGGCAAAGCTTGAGCACTCGACGGACCTCGCCAGAAGGCAAACGAATCAACGCGTACTTGCCTTCTTTCGCCAACAACGTGGCATAGGCACCGGCACTTCGTACCATCTGACCGCCACGACCTAGTTTCAACTCGATATTGTGGACTTGTGTACCCGTGGGAATGTTTGCCAATGGCAAGCAGTTTCCGGGCATGATGTCCGCATTCTCTCCACTCACGACTGTATCGCCAACGTTGAGCTGGTGGGGTGCGATAATGTAACGCTTCTCACCATCCGCGTAATGCAACAAAGCGATGCGGGATGTACGGTTTGGATCGTACTCGATAGCAGCCACACGTGCAGGCACATCAAATTTGTCTCGTTTAAAATCAATGATGCGGTACTTGCGCTTGGTACCACCACCACGGTGACGGGCAGTGATCTTTCCGCGGTTGTTGCGACCGCCTTTCGAACTCAGTGGCGCCAACAAGGATTTTTCGGGGGTGTTTTTGGTCACGTCCGAAAAGTCAGAACCACTCATATCGCGCCGACCTGGTGATGTCGGCTTGAACTTTTTGACTCCCATGATGGACCCCTATTCCGCTGCAGCTTCTGTGTCAAAGAATTCGATGTCGCCTTCGCGCAAGGTGACGATGGCTTTTTTCCAGTTTGGACGTTTGCCAAAGCCGCGACCAAATCGCTTGACCTTGCCTCGTACGATCTGTGTACGGACGGACTCCACATCGACGTCAAAAATCTTCTCCACTGCTTGTCTGATCTCGATCTTGTTGGCCGACATCGAAACAGCAAATGAGTACTTGTTGTCCATCGCACGGATGGTCGCACTCTTTTCTGTAAAGAGAGGATGAAGAATGATATCGTAAGGTGACTTGCTCATGGTTCCTCCAGGCTGTGATATCCCTTGCGATCGGGCTGTCCACAGTCACTGTTCAATATGCAATCGAGTGCGCCCGTAGGCGTCACATCGTATCTTGCTTACTCTTTGTCGCTTGCTTTTGTCTTACGAGGACGTGTCAGTCTCTCGGTCAACGCTTCCACCGCTTTACGCGTCAAGACGAGATTGTCGAAGCGCAACACGTCGTAAACGTTCAAGCCGATGGGAGGGAGCAATTGATAGTTTTCCAGGTTGCGGCAGGACAAACGCAAGTTGTCGTTATCGACATCCACAACCAATGCCTTTTCCAAACCGAGCGTATCAAACACACCCTTGAGGGTCTTTGTTTTGATCTCTGCCAACTCAAAGTCTTCGATGATCTTGAGCTGCTCATTTTGGAGTCGGTAAGTCAGCGCACCACACATCGCTGCGCGACGTACTTTCTTGGGCACTGTATAGCTGAAGTCTCTCGGGCGGGGTCCGTGTGCCACACCACCACCAACATGGTGAGGAGCAACGGTTGTCCCTTGACGCGCACGGCCTGTTCCTTTTTGACGGAAAGGCTTGGCACCTGTCGCCTTCACTTCGGCGCGTGTCTTGGCTTTTGCTGTCCCTGAGCGGCGATTTGCAAGCTGGTTGCGTACCACTTCTTGGAACAGGTGGGGCTTGACTTCTACACCAAACACCTCATCAGCCAATTCGATCTGAGAGACCTTTTCATTTTTCAGGTTAAATACATCCATGGTAGCCATGACTCGCTCCCCTAATTACGTCGAATTAAGATGAAGTTGTTTTTGGCTCCAGGTACTGCACCTCTGACCAACAACAGATGGTTCTCTCTATCCACTTCCATGACTTCCAGGTTGCGCACTGTCACGCGCTCATCACCCATGTGTCCAGCCATCTTGTGGCCTCGAAAGACACGCGCTGGGTATGCACACTGACCAATCGAACCAGGTCCACGCTTGTTCATTCCACCGTGTGTCATACGACCACCACCAAAACCGTGGCGTTTCATGACACCCTGGAAACCGCGACCTTTACTTTGACCAGTCACTGCAATTTTCTCGCCGGCCTGAAAGTCTGCCAAGTCGATGGATTGACCGACTTCATAGTTGTCGACGTTTTCTGTTCTAAATTCCGCAATCTTGCGAAATGCACCTTTGTCGGCTTTGCGGAAGTGACCCATCATTGGCTTGTTAGTGCGCTGGGCTTCTTTTTCCTCAAAACCTAACTGGAGTGCATTGTAACCATCTTTGTCTTCTGTTTTTTTCTGCAAGATGGTACATGGACCCGCTTTGATTACGGTGACCGGCACACGATGCCCTTCTCTTGTGAAGATTTGCGTCATGCCGATTTTTTTTCCAATCAGTCCTTTTAACATCGCCTGACCCCTGTGTTTGCTGGGGAAGATTTCTAATCCCATCCAATCGAGATGAAATCTGCATTCGTCTTATGCGCTGAAGATAGCCAGAGCGTCTTATACTTGTTTGATTTCGACGTCAACACCGGCTGAAAGGTCGAGTTTCATCAACGCTTCCAATGTCTCCTGGGTGGGATCCAGGATCTCGACGAGTCGTTTATGTGTGCGGATCTCAAACTGCTCGCGACTCTTCTTGTCAACGTGCGGTGAACGGAGCACCGTAAATCGACTAATTTTCGTTGGCAGGGGGATCGGACCCGCCACTCGCGAACGTGTTTTTCTTGCGGTCTCAACGATCTCACGTGTCGACTGATCGAGCAACTTGTGATCGTAAGCCTTAAGACAGATCCGAATCTTCGTTGTGTATACCGCCATTCTCGTTCCTCGTGATCTCCGCCTTCTTTCTTCCAAGAAGCCGGCTTCAACGTCCTAGCGAGACAAAACACAAGGCAACATTACCCTGCCCCGTGTCAAGTGCTGTGACCATTCGATGGATTGTTTCAATGTAAAGCGGACGCCCTACATCACTACTGCGTCGTACAGAGCAAAAACTACACTCACATACTTGCGAAACAACTGTGCCGATACGACACTCAATCCATTCTTCCAAACCGAAGGCAACACATGTCACCTTCTCACGACCATTCTATTACCAACGATAGTGTGCAAACGCTTTGTTTGCATCTGCCATGCGGTGCGTGTCTTCACGCTTCTTCACGGCTGCACCCTTACCAGAGTAAGCGTCCAGGATTTCTCCCGCCATCTTCTCTCGCATCGTGCGCTCACTTCGCTGTTTTGCATACGAAATCAACCACCGAAGAGCCAACGCCACTCGACGCTCAGCCCGAACCTCAACAGGAACCTGGTAAGTCGAACCACCCACTCGGCGGCTCTTGACCTCTACTTGAGGCTTCAGGTTCTCGATCGCCTTGCGAAAGACTTCCACGGGATCTTTGTTGATTTTCTTTTCGATGATATCAAATGCACCGTACAAAAGTCTCTCCGCGACGCCCTTTTTACCACGTTGCATCAAGTTGGAGATACATCGTGCGACAAGCGCATCTTTAAACTTCGGATCGACTTGCGTCTTTTTTCTACGAACAACTTTTCGCCTTGGCATTCGTATTTCCTTTAATCTGAAAATCGTCCAACTGGTGTCGTTATGACTTAGGTCGCTTGGCACCATACTTCGAACGTCCCTGGCGGCGATTCTGCACACCAACGGAGTCCAACGCACCACGGATAATGTGATAACGTACACCAGGCAAATCCTTGACACGACCACCGCGAATCAACACTACGGAGTGCTCTTGAAGGTTGTGACCTTCACCAGGAATATACGCTGTCACTTCCATCTGGTTGGTCAAACGTACACGAGCAACCTTGCGCAAAGCCGAGTTCGGCTTCTTGGGCGTTGTCGTATACACACGTACACACACACCGCGTTTTTGAGGACAACTCTTCAACGCTGGCGCCGTGGTTTTCTTACGGCGGCTCTTACGGCCATGTCGAATCAACTGGTTGATTGTGGGCATCGATGCCTCTCCTCGTATGTTTGTACCTGAGACCTCGTTCCGACCCCGAAACGATAAGCCTCCTACTCGCCCTGCACATCCTCGCGTCACACGACGCGCAAGGGATCACTGACAGAGCGATTCACGACAAACGATCGTGGTAGATAACTCTGCTTCTTTACACATCACCGCACGTCCAGGGCCACGCCGATGATTATCCAACATCTAAGACACTATTCACCCTATGAGTGATTCTCAGATGGATTTGTCTTTTTTGATTCTTCAGAAGAAACACCCAGATCTCACGATCCGTTGTTCTCTCTTCGTGGGATATTGTAGATAGGGTCACAGATCTTGTCTGGAGGACCCCTGAATTGTCTGTTTGTGCAGACGAGCTGTGTTTATATGGATTTTCCCCCAAACTGTCAAGACTTTTTTTTTCACCATTTTCAACAACGTATCAACTCCCCTCACCATCGGACACAAAAACATCCTCTTTTTTTGAACTTTCACACACACTCGCCCGTCTCCTAACCCTTCAGACACACAAAACTTTCCCCATCCTCACTTCGATGAACGCTTGCTCATCTTCACAAACCGGAAGATCCCATCAGCGATCCCCTTCGCCACATCCCTACGATACTTGGATGTACGCAACAGCTTCTCCTCAGCCTTGTTGGACACAAACGATGCCTCCACCAACACTCCTGGTACGCCCGCCGCAAACAACAAATAGAACAAACCACGACGCACACCCAAGTTCCTGATCTTGTATTGACGCTTGATCCGACTCATCATCCCTCGCTGTACACATACAGCGAGCAAACGAGAGAGGACCGTGTTGTTTTGCACACGTAAACCATTGAGGATCATGTCCACATCCCGAAAACGACGAATATGCACTCCCTGGTTCTCACGTGCCAACAGTGGATTGGATGACAACAACTGTGACGCCCGAAAACGATCGTTCCAATGCAAAAAGAACGTCGACACACCATGCAGCTCGCGACTCGGATGAGAGTTGATGTGGATCGACACGAGCAGATCGGCTTTCTTTTTTTTGATCACCTTCGCCCGTCCCAAAATCGACAATGTCCGATCCTTTTTACGTGTCAAAAAAGCATCTACTCCACCCTTCTTCAAGAGTTTGATCACGCGCTTGGAGATGTCCAAGGTCACATGCTTCTCACGTACACCATACGAACGACCAATTGCACCATCTTCACGACCACCATGCCCAGGGTCGATCGCGATCCGACCCACCTTAAATTGAAACGGAAACTTTAAATTGCCACGATACCGCAAGACATATGGAAGCGTCCCCTTCCCTCCCTGCTGCTTGACAGCCCGACCTGGCCCCCCCTGCCCCGACACAACTTTAGGACGCGTCGTTGGCAACTTCATCAGAGAATTTGGACGCGTCGGCAAACGACCGTTGGAAAGATCAATCACGATCCTGACAGGTTCAGACAAGATCGTCACACGTGCCCGATCAAAGCGCTTGAGATCAAGCACCACACGTGTCGTACGACGCGTGTTTCGTGCAACACGAACGCGATGCACACGCTTGTCGCCAACCAACAGCGGAAATTTTCGCAGACGACGAACCGGCACACATGGAGTCATGTCAACATAGATACGTGCTGGCAGGTTCTTGCTCACGACAGCTCTGGCTTCTCCTTGCTCAATGTGCACGACGCCGCTCACCAACAAGACGATCCGCGTGTAGTTGCCTTGAGACTCATATCGAATATCATTTAACCAACGCATCCGTCGTCTTCGTCTTGCGACACGCGCAGGACTCTGGTATCTCTTGCCTGCTTTGTGTGTTTGTGCTTTGTCGTTCGCAGATTTTTTCAACTTGGCTCGCTGAAGCGAGGACACCTCCTTGGCAGACATGCAACGCAGCGCAGACATCCGGCAAACCTGTGGGCCACGTAGATGACCACCTCTCTTTGTCGCGTGTTGTCTCGGAAAAGAAGCACGTATGTTCCTCTTTCTGACACTCACTTGACTCGTCGCCTCTGCAGACGAATTGCCAAAACCACACGACACACAAAAAGCGACAAACAAGAGTTTGATGCTCAATTTTTGCATGATTCTTTATCTTCCAAACCCCAAATACATGGGCATATAGCATTGTACAAACCAATCCACATACGTCTCGCGTATGTGCAAATATCAGCTCCTTCGTGTATAGACGCAAGCCTTATGACGTGCATTCAGAGGATGCCATGGATGCCAAACGCGAGACGTATTGCGCCCCCGAACATCCTAAGGAGTCTGACGTAGTACACCTGTATACAAGAATTCCTCTTGAAGAGCAAAGAAGATCAACCAAAAGACGTCGAGGAACACCGAGATATGGAGACTCTCTTCTTTCTCCGCTACGGAGAAGTTGCCCTGAAATCAAAAGCCGTACGCAAACAAATGGTGCAAAAGCTGCGCGCCAATATCAAAGACGCTTGCAAACGACGTGGCATCACCTTTGACCTGCGTCCCAAGCGCCTTCATCTGGTCGTGTCCACGCACTATCCCGATGAACTCGAACCGATTCTCGCGCATACATTTGGTGTGTATTCCTATTCACGCCTGCACCTGCGCCCCCTCGTCGACATGGAGACCTTGCTCAACGACGCAGAAGAACACTTTGCCCCCTATATAAATGATAGTGTGACTTTTGCTGTCCGTGCAAAAAGAGATAAACGTTATCCCTTCTCCACGCAGGAGATTGAACGAACCCTTGGTGCGAGACTTGTCCCCTATGGTGGTCGCGTCAACCTCAAACACCCGGATATCACATGTTCGCTCGATTTACGCGATGACCGACTCTACCTCTATGCGGAGAAAACACGAGGTCCTGCAGGACTCCCTCTTGGCGTCGAACCCCCAGTCTTGACACTGATCTCAGGAGGATTTGATTCCCCAGTTGCGGCGTGGTCAATGATGAAAAGAGGCGTCCCGACTCACTTCATCTTCTTCGAGTTGGGAGGATTTGCGCAGCGAGGTGCCATCTATGCTCACCTTCACCAATTGTATCAACAATGGTGTTTTGGACACCGCCCCAAATTGATGATCATCCCAGGTCGACCAATCATCGAAACACTTCAGGAGCATGTCCCCCAACGCTACAGAAATGTCATGCTCAAACGGACCTTCTACCAAGTCGGAAAGCTCCTCGCGAATGCCTATCACCACTCAGGTCTCGTGACAGGAGAATCGATCGCACAAGTCTCCTCACAAACGATTAGCAATCTTTACTCCATCAGTTCAGGCATTGACATCCCGATCTTTCGCCCTCTGTTGACGTTTGAAAAAGATGAGATCATCAAACTCTCACGCAAAATCGGCACACATGATATCGCCGCCAACGTCCAAGAGTATTGCGCGATCACCCCAAAAAAACCTGCCACGCGCACAAAAGTCGAGACCGTCCAAGAGTTGGAAGAAGCGATTGGTGGCATGGCATTTTACCAATCCCTTGTCGAGCAAAAAGAGACCATCAGTGTCGACTCACTCGATCCCAATATCCTCACCTATCTCAACGTGATCACTGATACGATCCCCAAAGATGCAGTCCTCGTCGACATGAGAGAACCCCCCTCCCCTATCGGCACTCCGACGTTGCAATGCACGCTTGAGTCTCTTTTGTCCGATCCCCAACAGCTCTCACAGGACAAAACCTACTTGTTGTTTTGCGATGGGGGGATGCAAAGCGCAGAAGCAGCCTCCATCCTACGTGAATTTGAGATCAACGCGTTTGCCTTTGAAGGCGGCATCCATAGGCTCAGAAAACGCCTCCCCTCCCCTCAACAAGAACAAGAAACAACTTCATAGGGACCCCACACCCCCCAAAAAGGTCATACAACAAACACAAACTCCACTTCGGCGTTCTTGATTTGTATTCTCCACTGTGCTTTATTGTGAGCTTGATTCAACCGTATAGCTAACAGGGTTTTCGCGAATGCTTATTCCTTGCCCCAAGTGTGGTCGGAGCTTTGAAGGTGTAGTACCTGCCGACCCCAATATGATGATCCGGTGCCGCTTGTGCGCGTCCATGTTCACACAAGAAGAGATGCGCAATCCCAGTCAGGCTGCACAGCAATCCGCCTCACCAGAAGACCCCCAAGAAGAGTGGGAGTTTGAGGCAGACGACTTTGACCCGCCTTCCCCGGAAGATCTCCTCGGAGATATAGACGATGGTGAAGACGAACTACATGAGGACTTCCCCCCCGCTCACGTCGACGACGCTTTGGGCTTCACCGCAGATCAACTCCCACAAGAAGAGAGCATACCAGATCTGCCAGAGTCTCCTCCGAGTCCACTCTTCCATAAAATTGCAGATGGGATTCACTTTGACAGCTCCGTGGACGACTCAGCCGCTGAGTTACCAGAATTACCGGAGCTACAAGAACTCGAAGAGGCCCCTGCAAAGCGACAAGCTCCGCAACAAAAGGAAGCACACCCTACACCCAAAATCCGCGAGCGGTTAGCTTCTTCAAGCTCGACACAACAGGACAGCGCAGGACCAGAGCTCGACGAGCTGTTGATGCGCCTTCAAGAAGACCGCCCCGCAAAAGTCGGAAGAAGGTACGTCCTACGACGCAAGGACAAGATCTTTGGTCCTTTCAACGAAGAAGAGATCCAGGGACTGATCGAGCGAAGAAAACTTTTGGGCGACGAAGAGACCGCACTCGAAGGACAAAACAATTGGAAACCGCTTGATGAGTGGGATGATTTTCGCCCTCTCTTGCAAGCGATGAAGAGCAAATCTTTTCGTGTTGGATGGGAAGGACGCAAACGCAAAAAACCCAAAAGTCCCCCGCCCGAGAAAGTCCAACCAACACCAGAAGTCGAAGAGACACCTCCACCACCGACGCCTTCATCTCCACCCTTCGCCTTGATCGGTGGTCTCATCCTTGCCATCCTCCTCGCCTTTGGAGGGTGGTACATGATGTCTTCCAAGAAAAACACCAAGCGCCCACAAACCCAATGCCGTCCCAACCAGAAAGTGTTGATGAAGACACTCGTACTCAACGACTCTTTTGACGGATACATGAAGTTACTAGGACGCATCAAGACGCTACACGCAAAAGGAAAACAGCGCCAATGTTGGGGAAGAATCCGCTATATCTACCAACTCCTAGACAGCCATGGTGATGACGAAAAAATACGTGCGGCAGCCGCTCCTATCATTGCGGACTTTGAGAAAAAAAGTACCAACCCCTTGTTGATCAAAAAAGCACAACTCTCCAAAGCCATCTCCAAACGCGATCGCAAGGAGATCCGAAAACTGATCGGGCGCTTCAAAAAATGGTCGCTCAAAATGGACCACGAGTGGCTCTATCTCCAAGCTCGCGCATACGAACTGATCGGAGATGACGAACAAAGCCTAACGCTTTACAAGCAGTTGACCAAACAACAACCCAAACACATCCGTGCGCGCCTTGGCCTATACAGATACCGGCGTGACCACCACCAATTCAAACAAAGTAATCGGCTCCTTGCAGGGGTCCTCAAACAAAACCCGCTTCATCTCCCTGCGCTTCTTTATGCCAAACAAGACGCCATCTACCTCAACTTTTGGAAGAAACAACGCAAAAGCATCGAAGAGCGAATGGACAAACTCTTCGAAGCAGGCAAGACCACAACCGCGCTGCTCGCCAAAAGAAGTTTCTTGGAGGCGCAACAACTCTGGCGCCAAAAACAAACAAACAAAGCACTCCTCCAAATCGACAAAGCGATTCGACTGAGCTCGCAAAACGAGGATTATCGCTGGAAACGCATTGAATACTACGTCGCAGATCGTCAGTACACACTCGTCGAACAGTTCCTCAAGCAAGAACAAAAAGACGGAGATTATCCAGTCGCACGACTCTGGCTTTGGCACATCAAAATGCTCATCGAACAAAAAGAACTCACACGCGCTGAAAAACAGATCAACCAGATGAAAAAACAAGGCATCTTCTCTCCAGAACGTCGATACACATTCCATCACGTTCGTGGCGCTCTGTTTGAAGCCAAACAAAATCTCAAAAGAGCGTTACGAGAGTACCAATTCGCCCAACAGACTTCCAAGAAGCACAAAGAGATCGCGATCGCGCTCGCACGAATCCACCACAAACAGCAAGATAACAAGACATGTCAGACGCTGCTCAACACTTTCCTCAAGCAAGCCTTACCAGGAAGCAAAGAGTACAAAGCAGCCAAGCGCCTCTTGCAAACGTGTAAGTGATCACCACACTCTCTTCAATGGATGTCCTTCCTCCTGCGCACATCAGCAACACACGACACATCAACATATAAAGGTTTTTTGATGACAACTTCCTCTAAACCCAGCAAAGCAGCCACAGCGCTCGCGTGGTGTGGGCTTCTTTGGCTCTCCGTCGTCGTCTTTTTTGCGATCGTTCTCCCCTTCTTGTGGTCCCCACTGCTCAAGACCCTGTTTTTGTACAAGAGCAAAGGTTTTGTGCGTATGTTGGCCGCCGGTGCCATACTGAGTCCCTTCATGATCGTCGGTGGCTTCAGCTGGATGGCACATCGCGGGACAAAAGAGACTCTGCTCCAACTCCAAAAGACGCTAGGGCTTGAGTTACTGCTTGTCGGTAGTTTGTGGTTCATCGTGGATCTGTTTCGTTTGACACAGGCTGGCTGGACAGCGATGCAACCCGGTCCACAATTCATCTTTGGTTTCAAAGCCTTCATCTGGTGTCCAGGGATGCTTGGGGTGGGGTTTGCCTTATTTACACAAGACAGCTGGCGAAACATCTTCGGGATCTCGCTGACAACCCTGGCCTACCAATCTTTTTTGGGGTTGGGACTGTACAGACTGTTTCTCTCTGTCGCGCGTCAATTTGTGCCGATGCTCGCTCCAGCACCAAAGAGCGCGCTCATCCAACAAACGACGATGACACTGCTCATCACAGGCTGTGTGGCCTTCGTCCTCGGTTTGCTTTTGATGAAAGGAACCTTGCGATGGCGCGCGCAGTTATTATTTGCCTTCCCTGTATGGCTTCCTTTCTTTGTCGTGTTTTTCTTTTGGTCGCTGGTCGTCGACACGACCTTCTACTTTTTTGAAGACCTCTTGGGAATCCAATTGCACCCACCTCGTGTCGTCAAATTCCTCTCGGCACCTTTCTGTCTTGTCCTCTTCCCACTCTTGCTCACGATAGACTTCTCGATCGGATTGATGAGATTGCTTGGACACCATCTCCTCACGCAGCTCTTCCCCGTCGAAGAACAAAGCCCCGAGCTGCTCGAACGTGTCTATTCCAACCAAAACGTGTACGGGTTGGGCGCGCTCTTGCTCTTGACGCTTCCGATTTGGGCGCTTCCTGTTCTTTTCTATGGCTCTATCCGATTATTTGTTTACGAATCCATCCTCACCCACGTCGCCCGTAAAAAATCGACGAACTGACCCCAGCATCCTCTCTTATTTGCCCCCCCAACACTCTCCTCTTTTCGTACTTTTGTCCTTGCGCTCTTAGGGCCCCATCAATAAGTTTTTCAGTCCGGAGATGTCGGTTTTTTTGCGCTTCTCAGGAGGGGTGCGTTTGGGAACCTTGCGTACGACAGGTTCTCGAACAACAGGTCTTCTCGGTGGAGTGCGTCTTCGAGAACGATATCCACGTAGGCTTTGTCTTATCAACCAACGGGCTTTTGTCGCGGGCGCACCGGAGGGTGAGCGTTTCAAGAATTTGCGCAATTGCCCGCGGGATCTTCTACACAATCCTCGTCGACGTCGGGCCGGAGAGCGACATCGTCCCTTTCGGAAGTAGAGTTGGCCCAAGACCAGACGGACATCATCAGGAGCGTTTGGTTGGTTGAGCAGCTTGTGGTAGCACTCGATTGCACTGCGCAGCTTCCGCTTGAGACGAAAGACCTTGCATTGTTGCTCCAATCCCGAAGCAGCAACTGCCACTCTCGTCCTCGGGGGTACTGTTCGTGCAGACTCTGGTGGTGTCAGGCGGTCAGGTTCTGGTGGTGAAGCTGCGTCTTGCACGGGAACTTTAAGGCGCCGGGGTGTAGGCTGTGTATCTGGAATGTTTCTGACAGGCAAAGAGCCCACTTTTTTGTCAATTTCCCAGTTGGTTTTACGCAGCTCAGGGGGCGGTGGAATGCTCTTTGATTGAACCTGTGGAGTCCCTCTACTTTGCCAATAAGTCCAACCGACCGCAAAAATGACTGTGCAAAATAATCCAATGTAAAAAGACACCAAAAAAGGCGATCGTCGCTTTCTCTGTGGCCCACTCTCTTGCACATCCCCAGCTTGGGGAGTCATTGTAGACGCTCCCCTGTGGTCAGCTTGTCCACGCATGTGCTGTGGTTTCAGTTGCCCAGGGGTGGGTGTGTCTCTTTGCCCAAGAGGGAAAAGAGCTGTCTCTTTCTCCTCTTCTTCATCGATATCAGGAAGCAGCGCGCCTGCATCTTCGGCAGACTGTGCTGAAGACATTCGGGGCTCACGTCCTGTGACCTGTGCCTCCTCGTACATCGCGAGCATTTCGTTCGCCTGACGGATAAATGAAGACTCTCCATCACCATGTTCGTTCTCAAGCGCGGTGAGTGGATCTTCTTTCTCTTTTGCAAGCTCCGCAGGGATAGAGACGGGAGGCGGCTCATCGATGTCGCCGTCGAGCAACGTCATCGGCGCGATCTCATCAGGTGGTGTTTGATCAGGCAACGCATTGCGTTTGGGGGACGCTGTCAGTTTTGTAGGGATGCTACGTTGATCGTCCTCATTGTCTTCCTCAACGACTTCGAGCAAGTCATCCGCAGTGAGAGGTGCAATCTCATCTGAACCGTGTCGATCTGCAACCTCCTCAAGAAAATTGACCATATCATCTTCGGTGAGATCGATTGTGCCCGGTCTTGGTTGTTCAAAGCCTGTAGAGTGTGCAGGACCAAGTGTCTGCTTTGAGGGCGCTCCGAGGACTTGTAACATACTCTCTTCAAAGGAAGGAGGTGTTTGCTGCTTGGCATGGGGACGTTGTGTCTCCGCCTCCCTCGGCAGTGTGTGCATGCTGATCGAAGTGTCTTGGTACTCCTCGGCATCGTGTTGTGTTGCAAGCTGTGGCTCAGCGAAGGTGTTGGGTTTAAAACCGCGTCCGTAAGCTTGTGTCGCAGGTTTATGAACAGACTTCCGACGGGGTGAGCGTGAGAGGGCTGTGTCTGCTTCGCCGACTTGTGAGGAAACAGTCTCAAACATCTCTTCGCCTGGAAGATCGAGTTCTTGAGAGTCGAGGAGTGTGTGCTCACCAGGCCCCGCAAAAGCAGAGGAAGGTGCAGGTGTCTTTGGTCGCGCAAGCACGTCTTTATACTGGCTGATATCCCGCTTAATGGTGCGATCAGCGTCGACCTGTTGTGTGATATCGAATCCAGCTTGTTGGGTTGACTCAGCGACGAGGATCGGGATCTGCTGTGTATCTCCATCCCCCATCGTCGCGGGCGGTACGCCATGAGGTGCGACGCCAAGACCGCCGAATGCTTGTGCAGGAGTGCGTGGCGAGGAGACCGAGAAGGTCTCAAACTTCCCTGACTCTTGAAACTCTCCAAACGTAACAGCAGGTGGTTCGGCGAGAGGTTCTTCCTCTTGTGAGGTGGGTGTTTGGTGTGCTTGCTCATCAGTGGCACTTTGGTGTGTCCCTGCGGTCAACTCGCTGGCACTTTGTTCAATTGAGAGAGCGTGGAAATCGATGGTTCCACTCTGCTCTTCATGTTGGACAAGTTGTTGAACGTCGAGCTCCGAAGGGTAATATTCATCGAGCGCTCGCCAAAAATCCTCGACAGAGGCGAAACGATCGGCTGGATTTTTTTCGAGCGCTCTCAACACGATCCGATCGACTTCGGGGGGGATATTGAGCTCAGGGCGGCGAAAAAGCATCGACTCAGGTAACTCGGAGACCTGCGCATGCATCGTCAACAGAGCGTCCTTACCGAGATACGCAAAAGGTGTACTGCCCGTAAAGAGTTCGTAGAGAATCACCCCCATCGCGTAGATATCGCAGCGACTGTCGACTTCGACGTTCAGACATTGCTCAGGCGCCATGTAGTCAGGTGTACCAATGGCACCTTGTGTAAGATCTGTATGGATCGCGCGCTTGAGTGGTTTCGCGATCCCAAAATCGAGGACTTTGACAAAAAACGGATCTTCTCCCCTCCGGACGAGGAAGATATTTTCGGGCTTGAGATCGCGGTGGACGACACCTTCATTGTGTGCGGCGCGGATCGACTGACAGAGCTGACGGAAAATATGAAAGATCAGCTCTCGACTGAGCGCTTCCCCTGGACGCAGTAGTTTTTTGAGAGATTGACCGCGCAGATACTCCATCACGTAGTAGTAACCGAGCTTGGGCTCTTCACCAAAGTCGTCGTAAATCTGGACGACATGCTCATTTCGACGAGATAGTGCAGCGGTCAAACGCACCTCACGCATAAAACGCTCGGACATTCCAGGACGAGATAAGACCTTCGGCTTCATCACCTTGATCACACGCTCAGGTTCACTCGCGAGATGAATGTGATGGGCGAGATAGATGTGCCCCATATTGCCTTCGTCGATCAATCTCTGAAAGCGATATTTTCCAGCCACCAACGTAAGCGGAAGTCGACACCTCGGACAGCTTCCCATTTCATGATGTCGGGGTTTAAGCGCGTTCTCACACTGTGGACATCGCTCCACCGGCTTCACATGCACAACATTCGATCCTCTCGATAAAGAACTTCGCACTCTCGATGCACAAAACGAACTGATTGTTTCAAAGCCACACACCCCTGTCAAGCATCTTCTGCACAACGAACTTCTTGTGACTTTTCGTCGTTGGGATTATGCTTTCATTTCAAGCACCATTGCTTCATACTCTTTTCACGTTCCAAACGATAAGTCTGCGATTCTATCGAGAAAGTAGAGGAGCCTATGTCACGCCCAGCGATCCCCACATGGTTTTTTTCACTAGTCGTTGTACGTTTAGGGCATCGCTTCCTGATGGTCCGGGAAAATAAGCAGGGTTACTTGTGGTATCTTCCTGCAGGTCGCGTCGAGCCTGGAGAGAGTTTGATCGAGGCCGCACGACGAGAAGCACTCGAAGAAGCAGGTATCCCCATCGTCATCGAAGGCATCGTACGCATCGAACACACCCCAGCCCAAGAAGGCTCACGTGTGCGTGTGATTTTTGTCGCGCGTCCCATGGACGACTCGCTACCCAAAAAGTACGCAGATGAACACTCTCTGGAGGCCGCGTGGGTCACCCTCGAAGATCTCGAGTACCTCCCCTTACGAGGTGAAGAGGTCAAACAACTCTTCTACTATATATCCAACGGCGCCCCCATCTACCCTCTTGAGCTGCTCGCATACGAAGGACAATCCCTGCCCTCACGCTAACACATCCAGAGAACACCTCTCGTGGAGAACCTACCACGGCCTTTTTTGTCTGTGGCAAGACTCACACACTGCAAACCGAAAATCGAACGGCAAACGCTCACTACACACCTTACACCGCCTGACAAGTCCACCTTCCAGCAGTGACCGGCTGATGTAATCGTTGAGGATCTCCTTGTACGCCTCGGCCTTCTCGACCTGAAGAAAAGACTCACTGAAGCGATAGGAAAGCCAGCGATACAACGTCACGATCTTAACGTGTGTTTCGGCTTTTCGCAGTTCATTAGGGCTTCGAGCGTAGCCTTTGGTCATCCCTCGGATCAACCAAGACGGCAGCCGCGCCTCATGTCCCGACGTATACGCAAGCGCAAGATCGACATGTGCGCGGACAACGGCGTAGGCTTTCAGATCGACAGGCGCACACACAAAGGCGTACTTTTCGGCCAACGTCGCATACTCCATCGGCTCTCTCAGCCGCTCCGCCAACTCGATCATCTCACCTGTCACCGCCGGCTTAAAGACGTCTTCAGAGAACCAGATCTCCTCCTGAAAGTATTCGAGGATAGAGACGAGATCGTCTGTATTGAGCAGCTCCGCGATCATCTCGATATGAAAGAGCAAGGGACGCACACTACACGGCCCAGTCAGCGCAGGCAGCTCCGACGACATCGCCTCTCGAATGCGGTGCAAAGAGCGTTTTGTAAACGCTCCGACATAACCGCGTTTCTCGATCCCATACCGCCCAGCGCGCCCCGCGATTTGCTTAATATCAGTGTCTGCGAGCGGGAACGTTTTGCCTCCGTAACTCTTCGCCGTCTTCCAAAACAAAACTGTCCTGATGGGGAGATTGAGCCCCATACTGATCGCGTCTGTCGCCACGAGGACATCCGACTGCTTTGCACGAAAACGACGCGCCTCCTCTCGCCGCACTTCTGGTGATAAACCACCATAGATCACTGAGACACGAAAGTCCGTCGAGCTTTCGATCTCCTGCTTCAGAGAGAGCACGTCTCGCCTGGAAAAACAGACGATCGCCGTCCCTGGTCGCAAATCATCAAGAGACGAGACCTCGTCGAGGACTTCGAGTTCATTGAAGCGTGAAAATCGTCGAACCTGGAAAGACTCTCCCAGGTAATCTGCGATCTTTTGCACGATGGGGATCGCGTTGCTCGATCCTGTGAGTACGATCTTTTTCGCAGGAACACCGACCAATGCGTTCGTCCAGGCCCATCCTCGCTGCGATTCTCCGAGCATCTGGATCTCATCGATGACTGCTACGTCGACAGGTTCTTCGTAGTCGAGCATCTCGATCGTCGAAGAGACAAACGTCGCACCCTCTCTCATATCGCGCTCTTCACCTGTCAAAAAAGACGCCTCGATCCCGCGCTCCAACAACGCCTCCTGACCTTCAAGCGCAAGCAAACGCAAGGGCGCGAGATACACACCACTCTGCCCTTTGGATAACTCATTCAACGAAGCGTGGGTCTTTCCGCTGTTGGTTGGACCACAGAAAAACAAGATCTCACGATCGAGCTCGCGCGCCTCTGGGAAGTAGTCGGCAAAATCACTCTGCTCTTCGTACACCTCTTCGAGCCGTTCACGTTGTTGCTCGGCCTCGATCCGCTCCTGTATATACGCCTCAGCATCTCTTACAAGCCGCAACAAGGCCTGCTTGCCCTTCTTGAATTTTTTCCCCTTCTTGGAACCTTGTAACAGGTCCGTCATTCTCTGCTCGTAGTATTCGATGATACCGTCGTCATCAAAGCCGGCTTCTGCAAGTTGTTGGTGAAGTTGGGCTTTTATCTCCCCCCAGAGATCTTGAAACTCCCCATAAAAATAATCTTTGAGCAAAGAGGAGCGCTTACGCTCTACGAGCTTCTCCTGACAATCCAAGCGGTATTTTTCGAGCTTTTTGCGGACATGTTTCTCCAGACGCTCTTGTGGGTCTTCTCCCTCTTTGAGTTGCCCATCACGGATGAGCGAGGAGACCTCTTGTACAGCAGCTCGAAGGTACTCATTGAGTTTATGTGTTTTGGCCAATTTGTAGAGCTCACCAAGCACATCTTGTGCAAAGCTCTCGATATCGATGAAGCCATACAGCTCTTCGCGTAGGCGACTGAGTTCTCTCTTTCGCTCTGCTTTGCGGTACAACCACTCCTTCTGACACCACGGGCAGTGACACCCATCAAATGGAGGGATGCGGTTTTTAGCAAGGAGCGCACGAAACGCCTTGTGGGACTGTAGAACAGGCGTAAACTTGGGGATCGTCAACGCTGAGAGGTTGGATTCGCCGCAATAATTGGCAAACAGCAGGAACTCATCCTCAGTCAACGTGCCCCACTTTTTCTCAGCGAGCGTGAGGAGTTTTTTTTGCTTATCGAGGCGTCGTTGTTGTCGTTTTGTCTCTCGTGCACGCTGCTCTTTTGTTCGCTTCGCCCGTTTTTGCCGGACGTCCTCTGCGAGCTGTTCGAGCGTGGGGAAGTCCGAGGTCTTGATAAAGATCTCCCCTTGTTGCCCTTCAAAAGGCACTTCCCAGTCATCGCGAGAAGGAACATTACGTAGCAGTAAAAAGCCCTCCTCCTCAGCGCGCTCTGTATTTTCGAGCATCACGGACATCAGCCCACCGTAGATCGGTATGGGATGGATTTGTTGAAGATATTCGGGATGGATTTGATGAAAGAGTGGATGTGACATGGTCCTCGTGTTCCCCCTTGTCGCGATGTATAACGGCCAAAAAAATACGCTACTGAAAGGAGCCTAGTGCCCGTGAGGTGGAGAGCTGCAGGGTGAGGTCTAGACGAGTTGACGTTGGGGTAGTTGATGGAGCCTTTGGTTGCATGGCCAGCATCACAACACCCGCGACAACCCCTCCAACACCAACGCCAAGGACGACCCATCCGATGAGGTTTTGTGTTTTGGCCAGCTCTGTGAGCTGACCGATCTGTTTTGTATTTTCGGGAGAAGGCTGCTCGTTGAGCAGCGCGTCCCGCTCCCCCTGTGTCCCGACAACCGACCAACCAACAACGCCAGCCCCTCCAAGGGTGACGACAGCTCCAACAGACATGACAATCAGTGGGACAGGACTGCTCTTCGGTGGAGCGGGACGCCTTACAGGTGGCTCACGTCGTTCAGGCGTCTTCGCGACAGTGCGTTTCTTGGCGGGAGGCTGAAATGTAATCACTTTAGGGACTGAGGCTTCCATATTGACGGCCTTTGCAGAAGCAGGTGTCCCTGGATAGGTGACGAGGACGGTGTAGGTGCCTGGACGTAGCTTTTGGTTGAGCGTCCCGACACCTTCGGATTTCCACTGGAACCCAATGACCTGGATCTTGGCTTTCAAGTGACCGGAGACCACGGTCAGGTTTGTATAGCCGATACTATCGACAAGTCCTGTCTTCATGGTCTTCGCGATATTGCGCTGTGATGAGTTGACGTACAACTTCTTGTCGATATAAGAGTCGAGGAGTTTAACGCCTTTCTCACGAAGGTAATTGGCTTTTCCGATTTTTTTCTCTTGGTTGGCTGCACGTTTGAGCGCGACAACGGCGTTTCGCAACCACACGCCAGCCTTGATACGATCTTCCTCGGAGGCCTTTGGATCGACGCTCAAAACAAGTCGCTGGAAACAGTCAGCAGAGCGCTCGTACTGCTTCTTTTGAAAATATCGTTTACATACACGGTCAGTTGCAGCGTCCGCATGCCGATAAGACCACCCATCCTCCACATTGCCTCCATAAGGCCCGACAAAAATGCCGACAAACAACAGACTGATCAAAAACGTACGAAAGACAAACATGCACACCATCCTTCATTATCGAGAGGTGGAACAAGAAGGCAAAGATTGAATGAGTGTATCCAATATATGGGCGAGAGACAAGGTCTTTTCAGGGCGCAAAAGAGGCACAGTAGGAAAGAGAAGAGACACCGAGTCCATCAGGATCATCCTCAGCAAGTTTCCACTTCACCTTGCGAGCAGTGGAAGGCCTCATAGAGTGGACACAAGGCTGAAATCCACCGAGACTGATATGTACCTTGAATGTCCCCTGGCTCTTGGGCACACGGAAACAAAAGAGAGAGCCTTTTCTCACAACTTTACACCCTGCACACCGACGGATTTTAACACGAGGGCGACCAGAAGATGGCTTGCTCAGACGTCCTTCAAGCCAGATGTGAGAGGCAGTGTCTTCACCGCAAGCCCCCTTTCTTCGTGCAACACGCCGTACCACAACTCGACGACGTCTCACACGCCTTCGTCTCACACGCCTTCGTCGCACACGACGTCTCAACACCCGGCGTTTGACGCTCCTACGACGCTTGATGACTCTACGGCGTAGGGGGGTAGGCTTCTTCATCTTTACGTCAGGCACGACCACGGCCTTTTTCTCATCAGGCGCACCTGCATCGGTCGTCACTTCACGATGTGCCGGTACAGGTATAGGTTCAGTTGTCTTGCGCTTGGGAGGCACGTTGACGAGTGTTTTCGCCCCTGCATCATCCGAAGGTTTGGTGTGTTGGTTTGTAAAGACACCAAACCACCACGCTGCACCGCTGAGCGATACCAACAAAAAGAACAAGACGATCCCAAACAGCACCTTTGTGCTCTTGTTTGATGGAGCTTCCACTTCGTGGGGCACGACGCTCCTACTGCCAGAGGGGGGCTCTTGGATGTCTTCCCTTGCATCATCGGCCTCCATCTCGAATGGCAGCGGCGCCTCCTCTATTTGGGACCAATGAACGGGGACATTCTCACCGGGCAACCTACGCCCCGTCGCATCGAAGCGCATACTGTCGCTGCTATGATCAATTTGACTACTGATCACGGAGGACTCGCTCTCTTCACTCAGAAGATCGCCCGTTGCGAGAAGTTGGCTCTCATCTCGATCGAGCTCGGGTCTAGCTTGAAGCGCAATACGTGGGGAGTGTGACGCAGATTCTCGATCGAGTTGATCTTGATGTTGAAGGGCTTTCTTCAACAGCTCCCAATAGCTTTTTGCATCGGGAGGTCTCGCAGCTGGGTTCTTGGCAAACGCATGACGCAAGAAGTTGTCCAAGAGAGGAGACCATCTTTTGTGCGGTACGACCTCAGAAGGCCTCCGAGGCATCGTGTGAATTTGGTGGTAGATGATGTTCATTGCGTTTTTACCACCGAAAGGAACGCGGCCTGTGAGCATGCGATAGAGAATGATCGTCAGAGAGTAAAGATCTGAGCGGCCGTCGAGCTCGTGCATTCCTTGGGCCTGCTCTGGAGACGCAAATTTGGCCGTCCCAAGGTATGTGCCATCACGTGTAATGGACTCCATGTCGTGGGAGAGTGCGGCAATACCAAAGTCGATCAGCTTGACCTTCTCCGTGCCAAACTCATCTTCGAGCAAGAAGATGTTACCGGGTTTGAGGTCGCGGTGGATGACGCCTTTGCGGTGGACATAGCCGAGAATGTCACAGATCTGCTCCATGAAGGACATGATCCTGGGCATGGTAAAGACTTCTTTGGCTTTCAGGCGCTTTTGCAGGTTTTTGCCGTCGAGGTACTCCATGACGAGGTAAAAACCGTGTTCTGGCAACATCCCAAAGTCCGCGAGCTGCACAATCCCTTCATGCCGCAACTGGGCGAGCGCACGAGCTTCACGTTGGAAACGCTTGACGATTTCGGGTTGTGTGCCTTGGTTGAGGTGTAGGACTTTGATCGCAAAGAATTCTTCGAGATAAATTTGTCTGGCACGATAAACAGCCCCAAACCCCCCACGCCCGATGCGCTCCTCGATCATAAAGTTACCGACGAGTTGTCCAATGAGAGGATCGGGAGGGGTGTTCTCTTCGATCTGTGCAGAGATATCGACACCAGATTGGTTTGCGAGATCGTCACTTGCGAGTGAGATTGCCATCGACTCGCTGTTTGAGGAGATCATGGAGTCGTCTTGCAGTTGAATCTTCGAAGCGCTGGAGTGCATTTGGACGCTACTGGAGAGAGAGTCATCCTCAACCTTGGGAGGGTGTTTTTGTTTGGGCAGTGGCGTTGTCTTTTTTGTTGGCGGTACAGGCCTTGCAATCATGGGGTTCAGATCTTGGGGTTCGATGCTGAGGGTGTGTGGGGTGGACCTGACAGGTTTCGAGGCTGAAAGGTCCTCTTGTGATGCAGAGCCAGGTGCGTGTTTGTCATGACCAGGCGAGGAGTTTTTTGTATTGGACATGTGTGCCAGAGCGTCCTTTTCGATCGATCGATTCATCTTGAGATTGCGTCCTTATCGATCGCAACCTTCCACATATGATCATCATCTTGCACAAAATGCAAAAAAAGGACAAGTGCCCACAGTGGAGCAATGAAATGTAAATGAGTGGAAGTGTTTGGGGATATTGTCGGCTTGAAGCCATGAAGAGAGAGGAGTCAGGGGAAGGAATCAGTCCGTAGTGCCGCCATCAGCAGTTGTTTTTTCGGGGGTCGGCTCGGGCTGTACGGGACATTTCCCGTTGGTGCAGGTGCCGCCACCGGGGCAGTTATCAATCACACCATCACAGTCATCATCTTGACCGTTACATGTTTCAGTCGTTGGTGCGACTTCGCCCTTACAGAACTCTTTTCCGTCCGAATCACAAGAGGTGACTCCGGCCTTACAGCTTCCGTTACCGAGTGAGCCAGAGCTACCGGAGTAGCATGGGTTTTGCTCGATGTTGTCGACGCGGCCATCACAGTCATTGTCTTTTTGGTCGCAGACTTCTGGAGCGCCTGGGTAGATGGTTTTGTCTTTGTCGTTACAGTCACGATCTGCGGGGTATTTGTCGCCATCGCTGTCTTCGAGCTTGACACATGTACCTTCACGACAGAAGAAGCCTGTTCCACAATCGGGATTACAGATTTTTTCGCAGATTCCTTCGTTACATCGTTCGCCGTCACCACAAGCGGGGACACAGATCTTTTGGCAAACACCTTCATCACAGACGTAGCCAAATTGTGGACAGGGGGGAATACACTCTTCTCGCAACACACATTGCCCACGTGAGCAGATGAAACCATCTTTGCATGTCTCTTTACAGGGGAGCGAGATACATTTGCCGTTGTCGCAAATCTCTCCTTCCTGACATGCGATGGTGCACTCGATGGGTTGTTTGTTTCCTTCTTCGACACGAAGTTCACACTTGGGTTTGCCATCGACGACTTTGCAGATCTCGTCGGTGAGACAAGCAGGATCACAGAAGAGCTCAGTCTTCACACACCCTTGGCTTGCGGTGTACTCATATCCGGGTCCACAGGTGTAAGGTCTTTTCTGTTGATCCAGGTTATTCCCACAGTGGATTGTGGCGATAGCCATAAGAAACAAAGATATACTTGTAATTGCGATTCTCATTGATGATGAAACCATCCCTTTTCCTATCCTCTCAAATCATTCACTACATACATGTCATCGGGTCATAGGCTCCGGGTACGTCGAAAACAAACACAAACAGGAAGAACCCGGAATTGACAGAATGAAGGACTGACGCGTTTAGTAGAAGCGTTTTGCATATACAGAATTTTGTCCATTGGTGCAAGATCTTTCGCAAAGAACTATCCTTTTTCAAGGGCAAAAAATCGTGAAAAATCGAATGTCGAGTTGTTTTTTCTGCGGACAAGAGGGTTTATTGTTCAAATTGAAAGCGGAACAACCACAACCCAACGACGAGAAAAAAAATGTCGAAGAAAGCCAAGCCACGGATCCAAAAGGACGTATGTGGAATGCCCGCCTGTCCGATCAGCTCATTGGTCGCTTGCGCGCCAGCGATCACGACAGGAAGTGCAACAGGCAAAAACAACAAGGGAAGCAACGCGTCGCGAAAACGTGCGTTGAGCAGCAACGTCGCCATCAACGTACCAATGATCGAGAAGCCCCACATGCCGAGCAGAAAGATAGGTACAGCGGAGAGCACAAAGGAGGAGAGAGAGACCCCAAACATCACCGACGCGAGTGGAACAGCCCACATCGCGCACAAAAACAAGAACAACATCAACGCGCCTTGCTTGGCCAAAAACAACGCCTCTTTGGGAACGGGCGCCATGCGCAAACCTTCGAGGCCTTCGTCCTCTCGCTCTGCGGCGTAGAGTTGGTTCATCCCAAGCGTCCCTGCAAACGCCAAAATGGACCACAACACCCCGGCCAAGATCTCACGCTGGATAGAAGGATCTACACGCAAAGAGAGACCAAAGATACCGAGTGACACCACCACAAAAAAGAACATCATGGTCAAACGATCGCGACTGCGCCATTCGAGCAACAAGTCCTTACGCAACAACCACCATACCTGCCGAAAAAACATACGATTCTCCATGTGACCACGCACACAGATGTGCACATGACCTTCCTTTAACTTACCATACACGCAACGGATTTCTATTTCAAACTCTGAACCCACATTGACCTGTTCATCATTTGATCAAGAGAGTCCGGCTATGTACGAGACATTTCAGCCCAAGTCAAGGCCCAATCCGTAGGGGTATGTCCCCCTTTTACCCAAACAAATACGCACAATACTTGCAGTTCAGCCCGGCCCGTGGCAGACTGTCGTCTATCTTTAAGAGAAAAGAGGTCACCTCTGTATGTCGGAGCTGTCTTCGGCATGCGTAAAGAAGAGGTTTTTATCATATTTTTCCATCTCGCGCTCGCGGAGACATTCTTCCAACGGACGGGAAAGCAAAAACGATGCAACAAAACGAACACATACTGATCATCGGCTCTTCAGAGGAAAGTCGTCAAACACACCGCCAAACCTTGCTCGGTGCACACTTTCACTCTTCTATCATCCAAGAAGAAAGCAGCCTCGAAGAGGTCCTCTCTTCGCACCCCACACCTGCTCTTGTTCTCGCAAGTATGCCCATTACTGCGGCCCAACGGGCGCTCATACAATCGCTCAAAGCAAGCGACTTTCGCCCACTGTTGCTCTTTTTGCTGCCAAAAGAAACCCGCTCACAAGCCACAGAAGCACTCGAACTCGGTGCCGACGAGATCCTTCGTGAACCTTACACATCACACGATCTTATCACCCGCATTCAGCTCCTGATGGAGCGACGCCGACGCGAAAGTATCGGCCGCCCAACGAGCGAAACATCAGGTGTCCTCGACGACATCTCCATCCGCGAGATTGTCGAGCTGTTCAAGCTCGGAGGTGGTAGCGCAGAAGTCATCATCAAATCCCCCTCTGTACGCGGGAAACTTTACTTTCGGGGCGGTACGCTCTGTGGCGCGCTGCTCAACCAACACGAAGGCATCGAAGCACTTATCCGGCTCCTCCAAATCGAGCAAGGCACCTTCCACATCTCTCCAGAGACCTCCAGCGAAGACCCCGCCTCACACAACATCAATGTGCCCGATCCACTCTCAAAAGCCGCACAAGCACTCGGCTACTGGGAAACACTCCTCCAACAGCTCCCCTCTCGCTCCCAACAAATACACGTGGACTTCGAGCGCGTAGAGGATGAATTTGGCGATCTCAACGATCTCTCCCACCAACTCCTCTGGCAACTCTCTGCGCACCGCTCCCTCGAAGGAATGCTCAACGATCTCGAAGGGGACAGTGTCGCAGCACTCGAAGAACTCGTCCGCCTTTACAACGCAGACTACTTCACCGTAGTCCCTCCTGGCTCTGCGACCTTCTCCGAGCCGAGAAGCCAGGCCGAGCTCATCGAAGCCGTCTCAAGTCAACATCTCCCCCAACCTTCGAGTGAGTTCTCCAACTTTGACACACTCCTCGCAGCTGCCGCACAAGAAGCCGCCATGCACCTTGTCGCCGCCGCGAGCCCTGTTGACGGGAGCCAAACACTCGACCCCGAACAATCCCCCTCCTTCTTTGATCTCCCCGCACTTGAGCTGCAACCTCCCCTCCCCCCATCAAGACCATCGACCTCAAGCGCGCAACGACAGAGCACCTCACGAGAGAGCTTCTCGACAGTCTCCAAAGAATCGATCCCCGGACTCCTGCAACAACTCCGTCAGGACGCGTCTTCCCCCAACCACCTTGCGCGCACATCGCCCTTCTCGCCATCTAGCGCGAATATCGACAGCGCAAGCAGCCGTGGTGACCTGACAACACGTCCTACCGATCGTTCTACACGTCCTGAGATGGAAACGCTCGCCCCTGACCATCGCACCGACATCGATACCCTCCTCCCACCTGACGAACCGTTCGATCGTGGTAGTGGCAGCATGATCGTCGCCATCGAGCCAGAATCATCGAGCACGCACACGTCAGAGGACCTTCCAGCACCTCCCTTCCCCGATGTGCTAGATGACGAAGAAGAGGAAGTTCCCGCCAAAAGCGAGCCCATCTCAAATGAGAGCCCAAGCTTCGTCATTGGAAATGACCCCGTCTTTTCGGCACACAACGCTCCTGCGACTGTGCCAGACGTCATCGCAGCCTCAGAGGACGATCTCAAAGACGTTTGGGAGCTCAGGACCACCAGCAAAGGTTCCAAATCTCAGCTCTCGCAAGAAGAAGTTGTCCTGCTCTTGCCAAAAGACGACCCCGTCAAGGCCGAAAAACACGAACTCGAAGCTGACGAAGAAGAGACCACAACGGTCTCTGTCGAAGAGACACCCGCCAAAAAAGCAGAGAACTTCTCCCTCGAAACGACGGGACAAGATCTCATGGCACACATCCTCAAAACGGAATCCTCACAGGCGCTCAACAAGCTGCTCGAATCCGGCTTCGAGATCACTCCCACTTCGGATGAAGAGAAAGGCGAAGAGGAACCTGTACTTGTCCTCAAAACAGAGACTGGTGAGGAGAAATCAAACGGCGCAGGCCACACCAAGATTCAAACACACGCCGCAGAGTCACAATCTCCTACTGAGACCATCCCCTTTGGCATGACTCTTGACCATATCAAGGGTACACAATCATCGGCGAGCTTCTCACTTGAGTTGGACAGTGAAGAAGACACTTCCAGCGCACCAGAGGCCAACAAAGTCGAGGCGATCTCACTCCACCTCGACGATGATGTCGATGATCTACTGCTCGATACACCTGCACCCACAACACCCGCTCCCCAAAAATCATCGAAGGTCCCACAACGCTCGGATTTAGGGTTGAGTGATGAGTTTTTCATCGAAGACCTCACCCCCAAACAACGAAACGATGCGTGGATCTGGATCCTCGCGGTTGTCGTACTCGTCGGTGCAGGGCTCGCCGGATGGTATCGACGAAAGATGCTCAACGAAGCCAATCCCGGTACACGGAAAGTCACAACCAATCGACAAGTCCGTAGACGTCCTCCAACAGCACCGCGTCCCGCTGCGCGCCCAGAACCTCGCCCCGAGGCGCTCGCCGCAGCACAAGTGGATGCAGGCGACAACGACGCAGACGCAAGCTCCACGGATGAAGACACCGTCGGAGGCAACACCCCCGATACACAAGAGGTCACACCGCCTGTTGTGCGAAGACGCGTCACACCGCCTGTTGTTCGACGCCCACGGACGAGAAGACGTGTCGTCGCAAGACGTCGGCAGACACCACCGAGACGCCGCGCGAGCTCAAAAAGCAGTGTGATGCGTATGCTCCGCACGGCCCAACGCCTCAAGAGACGTGAGCGATTTAAGCAGGCAGAGCGAATCCTTCGTCGTGCATTGCGCAAACAACCAAGAATGGTCCCACTCCTCACCACCCTCGGAAATGTCCTCTACGAGCAGAACAAGAGCTCAAAGGCGCTTCGCTACCTCGAACGCGCGTACCGCATCAGCCCACGTCAAACAAGCGGTGGTCTGGTCACACTTGGAAGTATTTATTACGAAAAAAGCAAGCCCAACAAGGCGCGCAACATCTACAAAGAGTACCTTCGACTCTTCCCCCGTGGAAAACACGTCCGAGATGTGCGCAGTATGCTCAAAAGCATCAACCTCAATCGATAACCCTCCCCCCTCTTTTCTCCTCCCCAAAACAACTCTCTGTTATGTTCCCACAGGGTGCCAAGCTGTCTTCCACTCAATGTAAGGCGTGAGTGCGTAGAGACTTTGCATGTCTTCGCTCTTCCAATCTTTGGCAGGTGGATCGTCGAAGATACTTACGCGCTTGACATTTTCGGCGGAGAGCTTCTGAATATCTGCGATCTGCTCTTCGGGACCACCGTAGCAAGCGATCGCGTTCAAATCCATATGACCGGCGATGTGGGAGATCAGCTCATCGCGCTTCCCTGTAAGGATATTGACGACACCACCGGGCAGGTCGCTCGTCGCGAGGACTTCAGCAAGCTCAATCGCGATGGTCGGTGCGTCATTCTCCACGATCAAGATACAGCTGTTACCACTGACAATGACAGGCGCAAAGGCCGAGACAAGTCCAAGCAAAGGCGAATGCATCGAACTAAAGACCGTCACGACACCTGTGGGCTCGGGGAAGGTAAAGTTGAAAAAGGACGACGCGACGGGGTTGACGCTGCCCAATACTTGAGCGTACTTGTCAGCCCAGCCAGCATACCAGAAGATACGATCGACAGTCGCGTCGATCTCTTCACTCGCGTCTTTCGCAGAGAATCCAGCGTGTTGTGTCAGACAACGCTCAAAGACTTCACGTCGTGATTCGAGCATCTCAGCCATGCGATACATGATCTGGCTGCGATTAAACGCGCTCCTTTTGGCCCAACCAGCTTGCGCTTTTCGCGCGACGACGAGCGCATTGCGAAAGTCTTTTCGAGTTGCCCACGCGTAATTTGCCACGAGTTTGCCCTCTTTGTCTTTGAGTTGCAGGTAACGACCACGCTCCGAGCGAGGAAACCCTCCCCCGATAAAGAGTTTGTACGTCTTGGCTACACTGATCCGTGCGGCGCTTGTAGGAGACACCTTCTTCTTGGAATTGGAATTGCTTTTTTTGGTCATGCTCTCTCTCCTCACCGTACACGCAAGTAGGGCAACAATCCGTGAAGACCACCTTCGCGGCCAAAGCCACTCTCTTTATAGCCCCCAAAGGGACTACCTGGATCGAACTTGTTAAATGTATTGCCCCAAATCACACCCGCGCGGATGGAACCTGCCATTTGATAGACTTTGCTGCCTTTGTCGCTCCAAATCCCGGCAGACAAACCATACGGTGTGTTGTTGGCTTTCGTGATCGCCTCTTGTGGTGTACGGAAGGTCAACACTGCAAGGACAGGTCCAAAGATCTCTTCTTGTGCGATACGATGGGATTGTGCGACGTCTGAGAAGAACGTTGGACGACAAAAATACCCGCGCTCAGGTAACGAGACCGGCGCTTCAAACTTGGTGGCACCTTCTTTGACGCCGAAGTCAACGAGCTCGTTGATCTTATCGAGCTGCATCTTGGAGTTGATCGCCCCAACGTCCGTGTTCTTGTCGAGTGGATCGCCCACACGCAAGGTGGCCATCCGGTCGCGCAGTTTGTCGAGGACGATGTCCGCGACGCTCTCTTGTACGAGCAAACGAGAGCCTGCACAGCAGACGTGGCCCTGGTTAAAGAAGATGCCCTGGATGATACCTTCGACGGCCTGATCGAGCGGTGCGTCTTCGAAGATGATGTTGGCACCTTTCCCGCCAAGCTCAAGTGTGAGGCTTTTTCTGGTCCCAGCGAGCGCACGTTGGATAATTTTGCCAACCTCAGTCGAGCCTGTGAAGGCGACTTTGTCGACATCGGGGTGTGTCGTCAGCGCGGCACCTGTCGCGCCAGCACCGTTGACAATGTTGACGACACCAGGGGGAAGATCGGCTTCCTGGATGATCTCAGCCAACTTCATCGCGGTCAGAGGTGTCGTCTCGGCAGGCTTGAGAACGACTGTGTTTCCAGCAGCGAGTGCCGGCGCGATCTTCCAGGCGGCCATCAACAGAGGGAAGTTCCAGGGGATGACCTGTCCGGCGACCCCGAGGGAGGAGACCTTTGCACCAGGGAAGGCATAGTCGAGCTTGTCGGCCCAACCAGCGTAATACAGAAAGTGTGCTGCGGTCAGTGGGATATCGATATCCCTCGACTCTTTGATCGGCTTACCACCGTCCATCGTCTCAAGCAGCGCAAGCTCGCGGGCTTTCTCTTGAATCATCCGGCCGATGCGATAGATATACTTGCCACGCTCTTTGCCCGGCATCTTGGACCACACATTGTCATACGCCTTACGAGCAGCGGTCACCGCTTTGTTCACGGTCTTCTCGTCTGCCGTCGCGACCTCAACGAGGACCTCTTCAGTGCTCGGGTTGATCGACGCAAAGTGGTCCTTACCCTTGACAAATTCGCCATTGATGAAGTGACCATACTGCGACTCATACTGGCAGTGGTCGGGATTTTCGGGGGCAGGATCGTACGCCCACATATCACCAAACATCAGCGAGATCGCATCACTTTGTGTCTGTTTGTTGTCGGACACCTCTTGCTTGGTCTTTTTGTTCTTGCCCTTGGGCGCCTTGGATTGGCTTTTCTTTGGAGCCTTTTTATTCATGGGTACCGTTCCTTTTCGGAAGGAGAGTGTCTATGTACAAAAAAAGCGAATTAGTCGAGACTAAAGTAGTGACTGGATTGGTAACGTCCTGTGTCTTGTCGCTGCCACTGCATCAACACATCGTTGAGCAGGGAGGACGCACCAAAGCGGAACATTGAGGGGTCCAGCCAATCGTCTCCAAGGGTCTCTTTGACCATACAGAGGTATTGCCATGCGAGTTTGGCTGTACGAATGCCACCAGCAGGCTTCATCCCGATCTTGATGCCAGTCTTTTTATAATGATCGCGGATCGCTTCGAGCATCACCAGCGTGACAGGTAACGTCGCGGCAGGTGAAACTTTTCCAGTAGACGTCTTAATAAAGTCGGCGCCAGCGTCCATCGCGATATGAGAGGCCTTTCGCACTTGGTCATATGTGTGCAGCTCACCGGTCTCAAGGATGACCTTCAAGTGGGCAGGACCACAGGCCTCTTTGAACGCCACAATCTCGTTGTAGACAGTATTGTAATCACCAGAGAGGAAAGCCCCTCGATTGATCACCATGTCGATCTCATCAGCGCCTTGCGCGACAGTCTGACGGACCTCTTCTGTACGGATGGGCAAAAAAGATTGACCGCTGGGGAATGCAGTCGCGACCGCTGCGACGTGAATCGATGTCCCTTTGAGCGCCTCTTTGGCGATGGAGACCATCGTCGGATAGACACACACCGCTGCGACCGATGGGATGTCAGGATTTTCGACGTGTGGTGTGCGGGCTTTTTGGCAAAGCATCCGCACCTTTCCTGGTGTGTCCATCCCTTCGAGGGTCGTCAGATCTGTCATCCGAATGATCAGGTCAAGCGCCGCTCGCTTCGAGGACTTTTTGATACTTCTCTTTTGAAATGATGCCGCTCGTGCCTCAACTTGCACTTGATCCACGGTCGGTATAGAAGGCAACCGATATTCCATCAGAATCAACCTTTCGCTCAATTGAAAAATAAAGGAGGCCATACGGCCGCAAAACGCACCGAGTATATCTATCCCCCTACAAAAACGCAAACCAAAGCCCTTTTTCTATCCAACGGCCTCATCTGGATTCTTCAGGATCAATGTCACGTCCCCACAAGACGGCGCAAGCTCGATCTTTGGATGGCGAGGCGCCTCCATCGAATACACCGCTTCAAGCTCCCACCCAGACGCCACCACAAGCGCACGCAAATCCTCCGATGGAAAGGTCAGTAACTCGTAGTATTCGTGAATCGTCTCAGGACACCCTTCAACGCCCTCAGTGCTCACGAGGACTTCGATCTGTTCGCGCTTATTGGTCTTATCTCGCCACCGACTCGCATACGCCACACTCGCATACCCACCTGTAGGGATCGCTGTCATCGAACACACGAATAACGACTCCTTTTGTGTATCGAGCCCTTCACCATCGAGGACCATCAAGCCGACAATATAGAGTCCTCCAGGGCGTGTGTGTGTGCGAACACTCTGAAGATGTTGGAGAACCGCATCGTGATCAGGTAGATGGCCAATTGACGCGTCGAGGTTGAGTGTGACATCATAGTGTTCATCTCCCATACAAAGCGCACGCATGTCCCCCTGCACGAGCAGGTGAGGATACCCGTCTAACACCCTCTTCGCACGATCGACCATCCCTTGTGAGAGATCGTTGCCTGCCACAAAACACCCCTTCCTCGCGAAAGGCAATAACCACGTCCCTGGACCACATGCAGGATCCATCACTCGCTTCAGCGGGCCATCGAGGTGGTCAGCACACCAGCGCATGACCTCTCTTTTATCCTCTTCATCCGGCGCAAGTAAAGCTTCGTAAACTGCCGGATAATTGTACAAGCTCTCCATTTTCACTCCATCTCGCTCAATGAGCCTCACACCCACCATATGTTTGGCTCGCACCTCACAGACGTTTCTCCACCTCTCTCTACAACGTCTGCGCCTATCAAACAACCTCTACCCCCTCCCTTAACACAATCACATCCCCGTCCAGACCGGACATTTCTCGCTCTCTTTTTTCATCACTCACGCGCCTATGCGCCTTTCTCACAACCCAAAAGGAACAAACACATGATCAACCAACAAAGTCTACAGCAGTGGCTCGCGCAGAGAAACAAGCAACCTGCCATTGTGTGCGACATCGACGAGACGCTCTGCACACAATTTGATCATCCGATTGTCCCGGCGATCAGGTTACTTCGACAACTCGCCCCCCCCATCATCCTTCTGTACCTGACGGCCCGACCGGAAGGAACAAAAGACGCAACGGTGTCTTTCCTCGAAGCCCAACACATGCCCTTTGTCCAACACCTCTACCTCTGTCCCCGCTGGCAATCCACGACACAACACAAGTGCGCGAAGATGAGATCTTTTGCCAAGGAGTACAACGTGTTGCTGAGCATCGGAGACGCCGAAGAAGACCAACTCGCGTCAGAGGCCGCCAACATCCCATTTGCACGCATCTCGCTCGAAGATCCAGCTGGTAGTTGGCACCAGCTCACACCTCGACTTCAAGAAATTGCGAAAACATACTTGCCAAACACACCCCTAAGAGCTACAGAATGAAGGGCCGCAACAGAACAAAGAGACATGAGCAGTGTGTTGTGTGGTTTCTCGTGTCTGGTGCGTTGTTGGCGTTCATGATGACATGGCTCGTAACATTGTAAGTGAGGTAAAAGGCTCTTGAGTACCAAAGAATTGATCGTGATCGGAGATCGTGTCCTGCTCAAAATCGACGATGAAGAGAAGCGCACAGAGGTTGGATTGTACCTTCCTCAAACGCTCCAAGAGAAAGAAGAAGTCGTCGGAGGGACGATCGTGAAGACAGGGAAAGGGACGCCAATGGTCGACCCACTGTCGATGACGGAGTCCCCTTGGAAGAACGATCAGGTCAGCCTGCGCTACATCCCAATGGAAGCCAATGTCGGCGATTATGCGCTGTTCTTACAAAAGGCCGCGATCGAGATTGAGTACAACAACGAGAAGTACTACATCCTCCCCCAAAGCGCGATCCTCGTGCTGATCCGCGAGCAAAAAGAAGGCGAAGAGATCAACTAGCTTCTCCTACCACCAGTGGCAAAAGCCACAGTGAACCTCCCCAACGGCTCTCAAATCCCCAATCATCAAACGATCCCCCCCCAAAACTGCCGGACTTAGGTCACTTGCGGAGAGGTCCTGGGATCAAAACATTCGTCCGTTGTTTGTATGCAAGATACGCAGAGTCAGCTCCAAACTTCTCCTTGGCGCGCTTGTCGAGCAGCGGAATCCCGCTCACCTTGGTCAACAACAAGATCACAAAGAGTGGCGAAAGACAAGCCAACCACTGCCACCCAACATACACCTCAAAGCCCATGACAAAGACCCCCAACCACAACACGATCTCGCCAAAGTAGTTGGGGTGCTGTGAGAATCTCCACAACCCAACATCGACCCACTTTCCTCGGTTTTCAGGCTTCGCGTTGAACGCTGATTTTTGTGCATCGGCCACAATCTCTATCAAAAATCCAATGACCCACATCACGCCACCAAACCACACACTCCAGCCGATCTCACGATTTGCTTGTGTGCTTGTGATGACGATCAATGCAGCCAGTGATGTCAAAAAGACCCACAACCCCTGCAGCGTCCAGGCGATCAAAAAACGCGACGCAGAGCGTTTGATGTCTATAAATCGATCATCTCGACCAGATCGATGAATACGAATCGCCAAGAAACTCCCAAGCCGCAACGCCCACATCCACACAAACACCGCGACCAACCAACTCACAGCACCCAAAGGAGCACGAACAGAGACCATCCACAACGCCATGACAAACGTTGAGATGTACGTCACGCTCCCCACCAGATCGTAAAATGTCTCCGTCTTCCATATGATCGCAGGGATCGACATCAGCCAGTTCAACCCAAAAGACCATAGAGCGCACCAAACCAACACAGATACGCCCCCAAACGCAACAGATCCCCCTCCCGCAAACCAAGCCACACCCCCTCCGACCGATGTGACCAACAAAATGACGAACAACCGCTTTACCATGCTCTCTCCTCTCCATCTAATGACATAAGGTGCCTCCAAAAGATGAACGCGAAGATTGCCAGACACAAGCCCCAAACAACCAAGAACCATCCCGGCAGGAAATCTATGAGAAGCAAATGACCCCAACAAACCCTCTCAGGGTACCTTCAAAAACTTGAGAGAAGCCTCAAGTCATCAACTCTGCACTTGCTCAAAACACCTCCGAACCATCCCCCCTTGAGGACGAAGCTGCCCTCTTCACACCTATGAATGATCGACTTCCAGGATAAGTTTACCGACAGTTTGGGCTGATTCGATATCTTCGTGTGCCCGCGCGACCTCCTCAAATGGATAGATCTGAATGGGTGGAGGTTGCAGCTTCCCTTCACTCGCCCACCTCAGCAAATCGCCCATCGCGTCCTCAAGGATCTCCCGCTCACTGAACAAGTAGCTCAAGTTGAAGGCAAGGACACTTCGGTTCTCCCCGGTCATGGCGAGAGGATCAAAGCGCTTTGTGCGCAGGTAATCCCACGCGAGCTTGAACCAATTGGGGCGTCCGCCCTTTTTGGGGATCATCGTGTGGAATCCGTAAATCACGAGCTTGCCAGGTGATGCGAGGTGGTTGTAACTCTCACCGATCGTCGCGACCCCGTTCGCGTCGAAGATCACATGATAGCCATCGGGAGAATGAGCTTCGGCTGTTGGCCAGAGCGGCTCTTTGGACTTGTCGATCACGTGATCAGCGCCGAGCTTTTGTGCGATCTCCACCTTATGCGAACGGCCAACCACCCCCACACAAAACGCCTCGGCGATCTTCGCGAGCTGAAGTAGTGCCCCTCCGACCCCTCCTGCAGCTGAATGCACCAACATCCGAAGGTTCTTTCTAGGATGGGCCAGCGCAAACATCGCATAGTAAGCGGTCAAGAAAATCGTAGGAAATCCAGCCGCTTCAGCCAATGAAAAACCATCAGGGACAGAAAAAACTTGGTGAGCTGGAACGACAACATGGCTACTATATCCATCAAAACGCGTCACAGCCATCACCTCATCTCCCACCTCCCACCCAGAGACGCAAGAACCGACCTGTTCGACAACTCCAGAGACCTCAAATCCAGGTGTAATCGGCCATCCCACATACTTCTTCGCGGACTCATACAACCCCATTCTCACCATGCAGTCCGCATAGTTCACGCCAACAAAGCGGACAGAAATAAGTAGCTCATTCTCACCGGGAGATGAAGTCTTAGACTCTTCCAAGGTGAGTTTGTCATAGGAACCCGGACGATGAATCACAATTTTCTTCATCACATACTTCCTGCCAAAGGACTTGTAGGATGTACTCTACAACTCAAAAAACGTAAAAAGAACAAGCACAAGCACTTGCATTACCTAAAGAAAATCATCATACTATCAAATGATTGAAGGGATCAAAAAACAGGTCGTTATATATTTTTTACGAGATCAATCCACAAGCTCCGACACACTATACATGTGAAAGCTTGCTTTTCCGGCACCCAAACCACAAAGGCGATCACCATGCAAGGACAAAAGCCATCACCGATACAGACCCCTTCAGACCCGCGTAAACGACGTTCACGCAAGCATCCACTCACCACGATGTGGAAGTGAACATCTTTGATAGGGGGAATTATCTATGAAGCCCAATACACAAAAGCGATTTTATGCCATCTTGCTTTGCACGATCGCCTCGGGTGTACTGCTGTCTTTCTTTGGCACGTCCTTGCTGATGCAACGACAAATGACGTGGTGGGAAAAAGAAGAAAAACGCCTGATCACTGACAGCTTCCAAAAAATGAATCGGCATCAGGCACACCAACTATCCCATCGTCTCGCGAAGATACTCAGCACACCGCTTCAACAACAAAAGCAAGCAGAACTACAAAAAATCATCACCTACTTCTCTCATTGGGATCAGATCCGATGGATTGGTGTATGGGGTACACAACACAAACTCCTCGCAAAGACACGCACATCCATCCCCGCTCGTATTGGACCTCCCTTTCACAAACACGTACACATCGCCCGACACAAACAAGGCATTCACATCACCACACCAATCACCTCAAAGACATCTCGTGCCCTCCTTGGGACGCTCGGCGTGCGCTTTACGTCGACGTACAGCCAAAGCTTACTCGCCCACCACCATCGCGCATGGCAACATAGCCACAACATCTTTCGTGGCTGGCTGTGGTTTCTCTTTGTCGGCGCTGCGTTGTTTCTCGTGTTGATGGGTGTGTTGTGGAGTCGATTTTGGAGTAAACAGATCACACAGCCTATCGAAAAACTCAAGGATGCCGCAGAAGAGATCCTGAAAACGTCAAAGCACGACGCGCTCACTGAACACGAAAATACAGACGAGCTCGAAACACTCTCCGAGACATTGCGAGCTTTGATGAAAGACCTCCAAGAACACCAACAATATCTCGCAGAGGCCAAAGAAGAAGCTGAATTCGCAAACCAAGCCAAGAGCTCCTTTCTGGCCAGCATGAGCCACGAGATGCGGACCCCTCTCAACGCCATTATGGGTTACTCCGAGCTGCTCGTCGAATATCTCCAAGAAGGTATCCCTCCCAAAAACTTTGAACGCGACCTGCAACGCATTCACCAGGCTGGCGACACACTCCTCGCGTTGATCAACGGTCTCCTCGACATCTCCAAGATCGAAGCTGGTCGCATGGAGGTGGAGATCGAGACCTTCTCGGCAGCACAATTGGGATACGAACTGCGTGACTTGCTCAGCCCCCTCTTTCAACGAAAGCACAATCAGTTTGTCTTACAATGTAAAGACGGAACCTCTGACATTACAGGAGATCGTGGCAAAGTCCGTCAGATCTTGATCAACCTGATCTCCAACGCCAACAAGTTCACAAGAGCGGGGACCATCCACCTCGGGATATGGGAGACCTACCACAACGGCTCGCCTCATGTTGTCTTCGAAGTGCAAGACACAGGTCTCGGCATCAGACCCGAACACCTCGAAAAAATCTTTGAGAGCTTTATGCAGGCAGACATCTCGATCAACCAACGCTTCGGCGGGACGGGATTGGGACTCACCATCTCCAAAAAATTATGTGAATTACTCGATGGTGATATCACCGTCAGCAGCGAGTGGGAGAAGGGTTCGACATTTACTATCTACATCCCAACCTTACCAGGACCACGTCAGCGAAAAGCCCCTACCTCGCTTACACTCCCCGCCTACTCAGCATAACACAACGCACACTTTCATCCGTCGACGCGGGAGAATGACTTACATCTCGAAGGGTGGCGCGTCATCATCCCATGCGCTCATCCAATCTCCAGCCTGCTCACAGTGCTCAAAGAACGCCTCGTAATATGGATGCCCCCCAAGTGTCGCGCTATCGCCAATCACGAGTAGAAAGCGCTTCGCTCGTGTCAACGCGACGTTCATCCGACGAACGTCCTGCAAAAACCCAAGCTCACCACCATCGTTGGAGCGAACGAGGTCGACCACAACGGCCTCTTTCTCACGCCCCTGAAAACCATCCACGCTGCCGATCTCCAGCCCAGCCTGTATCTCTTCCACAAGCATCGTACGCAACAAGCGGACCTGTGCAGCATAAGGTGTAATGACGACAAGCTCTGAGGGCGCGACACCACGCCCCAATAAACGACGACACTCCGCCGCCACTCGTTCAGCCTGGCCGGGATTAGAGGTGCTTGGATCGTCTTCTTTGCGCACCTCCTCCCACCCTTTCCCCGCCGTATCGATCAACAAACAGGCTCGATCACGCAACGGATCGACTTGAACGCCTTCAAGCTCTTCGAGTCTGTGTGTTGCGTTATCCACAGCCGCCTGGAGTCGCCCTTCGTACATACTTTGGGAAGGGAACGCCATGATATCTTTGTGCATTCTGTATTGGATCTCCAACATCTGCATTAACGAAGATGTCTTCGCAAGGCGCTCGAACAAAGTCTGTCCCAAGCCCTGACGCTCGGCCTGTAGATCGATCACTGTCGGAGGTAGCTGACAAGGATCGCCTGCCATCACGATGCGCCGCCCTCTCGAAAACGGCACCAGCGCGATCGGATCTGTCGCCTGTGTCGCTTCGTCCAGGACAACCAGGTCAAAGTGCATATCACCTAGTAACCGAGAATCCGCACCTGTCGCCGTCGAACAGACAACATCTGCCTGTTCAAGAATAGATTGCATCGTGCCTTCGCGTTGTTTTCTCGCGTCTCGAAATAGACGCCTCATCTCACCAACAAGCTCACGACGTTCACTGCGAGACAGAGATTGGCGCGCTTGTTTTTGGTCGATCTTCCGTCGCAGTGCGTTGGCGTCGATGATCCACTTGCGTGTCATCTTATAAACCTCGGTCTCTTCGAGTAACGCATCGAGGGTCTGGGCTTCGATCGCCTCGGACACCCGCGCAGGGTGTCCAAGACGCACGACGCGAATCCCCGCCTGAACGAGTCGCTCAGCGAGGTTATCAACCGCCGTATTACTCGCAGCGGTGGCGAGCACACGCTCGCCACGCTGCACGGCCTGACGGATCACCTCGACCAACGTCCTCGTCTTTCCTGTCCCCGGTGGGCCGTGAATCAGCGCAACATCCAACGCGCACATGGCGTGAGAGACAGCAGCTCGTTGTGGCGCATTCAGGGCCACATCGATCGCAGAGGGTGTGCTCTCCTTTTGCCATTGTGCCGTCCTTTCACCGAACAGGACCTCACGTAAGCGACCAATATCAGAAGACGTCTCGGCCTTCATAAACCGCTGCAATGCGGCTTTTCCTCGCTCAAATGTCGTCTGTGGCTCGTCGAGATCGAGATGAAATGAGCCTGTCTCCAGACGCTCTGGAGGCCAACCATCTATCATAATGCCGAGCTTACCCAACTTCTTTCGAGAGACGGTCCCAATGACCGCCTCAGCGCTGTCAGGCGCATCCCACCAAAGTCGAACAGGTGCACCAACGCCGACACGCACCTCTTCAAGGGCATCCTCGCGCATGGGGAGCACCCATAACAACGTCCGATCGCCCGGCGCAGCATCAGTCTCAATGAGACTCAAATCGCGAATCGCCAAGCCACTCTCCACGCGCTCTTCGAGCGTCTTTTGCTGACGCTCTTCGACAAAGCGTTCATGTGTCGTCTTGCGCTCTTGCTCCCACAAAGACATCAACTTGGACAGGTAAAGGGACGCCTCTTCTGACATCAAATAACTCCATCTCTTCACTTTTAAAGACAACGTTACGATCGGACAAAGACAATGTGTATGTGTATCGTGTTGGAATCGCAAACACAAGCCCATACCAAACCCACACCAAAAAAAGAAAGAGGTCGCGTCGTGAAGACGCGACCTCTTTTGTTTTGGGGCTTTCATATTGGGAGCAAGAAGCCCTCAGGGTGAATCAACGATGGGCAACAGAGACTCTTCTTGAACGGTAGACATGTTTGCAGAGTTGTTTTGGACCCACACACCGTACAGCAGAAGGAGACAAGGAGCGAACGAGTTTGTCGATCCACTTCTGGTTCTTTTTGGCGAGCGTCTTCTCGTAAAAGTGATTGTAGGTTGAGCGTAACTCTTCCGTGAGCAGCGCGACGGCAACATTGAGCGAGACACTCGAAGCAAAGTAAGCGATGGGATACGCGACCGCACCGACACCTTCTGTCATCGCCGCGAGTCCAACAGCGACCTCTCCTCCAAGTTCCTCGGAGAATGGCTCAATCACAAATGTATCGAGCGCGAGCTGTAAAGACATCGAACTCAACTCAAAGATCCCATCCCTCGTCGCGTCCGCGATCGCATCTCGTAAACACGCCCTCTTCGCGCTTCCTCCGTAGAACCAGCAACGTGCAGTCACCTCAAGAGATTCAATCCCAACAATCATCGCCATCGACGCCAACACGGTGATGGTGTATGAGCGCAATTCACTGCTCTCCGCGCGCTGCTTTTTGAGCATCTGTGTCGTCTCTTCGATACTCTTTTGTGACTTCAAAGCGATCCGAATCGCTTTGGGTGCCTTCTTCAAAAAGGTCTTGAGCACGATCTGTGATTGCTTGGACAGTCCTTTTTTGATCGGCCCTCTCATCCGTTTGTAAAACATCGGGACGAGTTTATGTGCGATCTTCTTGGCCTCACGACGTAATTTCGCGATGACACCGTCGAAGACATGACTCGCGACCTTCGCGACCTTCTTTGCCGTCTTCGCGATCACCTTCTCTGTGCGCTTTGCATCTCTCTTGAGTGTCCCGAAGTCCCGCTTGAGAGCTGCAATCTCACTGCGCCCAAACTTCTCGATGGCTCCCAAACCAGTGCGCCGACCGTCGATCAAAAAGACATCACGATTCCCCCGACGTTGTAAACAAACCCTCGCGTGACGTGTCTCTTTGTAAGGGAAGCAGACGTTCGCCCTCTTCACACAGCGCGTCCCCGAAGGGATTTTCACACACACTCCCCACTTACAATGTTTTCGGAAAGTCGGCGCTCTCATGATGCAATGTCGGTGGCAATGTTTGCCCACCCAAGGATACCCAATCCGCTTACAAACCCCCACTCTCATCCGATGCATCACGCGTCCCATTTTGTGATGCAAGGCCCTCAAGTGACTGTTCTTTGTCAAAGAGCGATGTGTATACGAAGCCCGCGACTTGTGCAAAAAAGCCTTCAGTTGCTTCTTGTTGTAGTACGGCCTCGCCTCAACACGCCCAACCCAACAGAGACTGCACAACGCAGCAACGAACAGTAGCTTCTTCGACATCTCACATGCTCCTGGCTCAAATGGCTCATCACTCGGCATGAGTGACTCTTTTCAACGGCTTGGTGCCTTCAAAAAGCAAAGACCATTCCAGCGCAGAAAAAACCCTTCAATCAATGGATACATGGGGAAAAATCAAAGAATCAGACATACGCAATATCAAGAACAAGAGAGGTCATTTGCACCCCGGTCTGCTCTCTCCAGAGAGCGAACCTCCTGCATGTATTCGGCTGAAATATATGTGGATTGTCTACAAAAGAGAGCGACATGATGGTGGGTACATATTTACTCAGAACATACGTTCGTGAAAGAGCGCAAGACATTTTTACAGAGTGTGGAGTGGAGTTCAGTGGTTTTGTTGGTGGTGTGTCGCCTTATCGTTTGTGCGCGAGCATGACACCATCACCGAGAGGAAGGAGGTGTTGGGTGACGCGCTCGTCTTGATGGATCTTTTTGTTGAGGGCACGGAGCGCGAGTGTAGAAGGTTCTTCGTTGTCAGGATCGGCGACATCCCCACCCCACAGACAATTATCGACAGCGATCAGCCCCCCCTTTCGGAGCAGCAACAAGGCGCGTTCGTAGTAGGCATCGTAATTGGTCTTGTCCGCATCGATAAACGCCATATCATAGGAGCCCGCGCAGCCATCTTCGAGCAAAGCATCGAGAGTCTCGACAGCAGGTGCGAGCTGCAGATCGATCTTCTCTGCGAGGCCAGCTTCTTTCCAGTAACGTCTCGCGACGTTGGTCCACTCTTCGTTGACATCACAAGCCGTAATTTTTCCGTCTTCAGGCAATGAAGACGCCATCCACAAACTGCTGTACCCAGTGAAGGTCCCGACCTCAAGGATCTTCTTTGCACCTGTCAACGCGACCAACATCGCCAGAAACTGTCCTTGCTCCGGCGAGATCTGCATCCTGGCCATTGGCATGGTCTCGGTCTCTTCACGTAGCATTCTCATGATGTCGGGTTCTCTGTAGGCTACGTTGCGGTAGTAGTTGTACAGTGTGTCTGTCATTTGGATTGTGCGAGTGGACATATATGCTCTCCTACAAATTGGTCTCAAATGGGAATCGGAAGTGGAATAATAGGAATGCCTGTCCAAAATGCCATACCCACGATTCAAATGGACCAAACTCTGCAAAAGGAGAAGCTCCAAGCCTTTGGGGGACGTAGACCTGCGAGGCCCAACCAAAGCTGATCAAAAAATGTTCGGAGATCGGCAGCTCAAATTCGAGCTTTGCGTCGATCCCCGGTCGCAAGAAGTGCGTGATTTGTACAGCAGGTTGTGTGAAAAAAGTAGGCCCTCCTGGTGAGAGTTGGGTGGTCGAGATTATATATGTGTAATTGAGCAAGATCCCAGCACTAAGAGAGACATTGAGCGGTCCGAGTGGGATCCCCAGACCAAGCGCAAACGGCCTGAAGATCACACCATATATTTGCGTACCTTGGAATGTCGGTGAGATGATCAGTGAGTCCGGGATCAAACCGAGAACGAGTGGCCGTAACTTTACCTCTCGAAGTCTCCGCGTAAGGCGACGATAACGGGCAGGAATTTTTCCACGATAACGGCGAATCAACGCGCGATTGATCACAGCCGCGACGGAGATCTTCAATCCGACGTTAACGGGATGATGCAGAAAGATAGGGTTGTTGATGAAGTACGTCGCAGGACCAACCCCCACATCAACAGGCACTTCCACACGCGCAGCCTTCGCGCTCCCTCCTCCAAAACAGACGAACAAACACATCCATACCCACCCAGCGATGAACTTTTGCATAGGACACTCCTTTGTTGTGCGGACTTCTCGCATACTGTATCTCAAACACCGCAAAAGTCCAAGATATGACACGACACAGTGGCGGTAGTATGTCGCTGAGGGGTGCCTTTCTGTCTGAAGACACAACATTATTTGCGGGAAAGGATGTTTGGAGGATGACATACAGCCCTGATCAAAAATACATCACCATGGTCATCAACGCTTACAAACACGACAGCTCCATTGCCCTTTTTGATGCAAAAACAGGAAGGCACATTCGCTCGTTCGAGCAAGAGGGACTCTTTGACGTGGAGTTTCGCTCCGACAGCCAAGCGATGATCGGCATATCCTCCAAAAAATCGGTAATGTGGGATGTAAATAACAAGAAGGTATTGCTCACACTGCACAACGTCGAAAGCGGCGAATCACCGTCGGCCATCCGCTTCTCTCCCTCTGGGGCTGAGCTCGCTGTCATCAACACCAACGGTATCCTTCGACTCTGGACCTGCCCGTAACCTCTCCCACACCGTCATCCCAACAAAAACCACTCCGTCTTGCCTGTCATGTGAGGACGATCACACTAGGAACAGAAGTGCTGTGCCCTTCTCACACCACATGGAGTAGAGTTTAACCAACCTCATTCCTCCACCTCCATCACATGCCCACAGCCAAAGATGATAACACACTGAAAAGAAAGAGGATACAGCAAGGAGAGGATCTGGCACATACATTGCTCAAGGGAAAAGGCAACAGCTCACGGTTCTCGTTCAAACGAAATGACTTGGAGACATCCAAGAAAGGATAAAAAGATGACAAAGACAAGCACACTTCACAAGATCTTCCGGGGCATCCTGTTGGCTTTGGCTTGTTCGAGCATGTTTGCCCTCATCCCCTCACAAGCGGACGCTTACCGTGGCCGTCATCGTTACAATCGACACATGAACTTCAAACCTCGCTTCGCGCTTTCTGTCTCCGCAGGTTTGACCCTCTACGATAGCACCTACGAAGACGAGTTTGGTCTCTACGAAGACACTGCCTTTTCACACGGTATCATCGGCGTATCTGGTCACTACTGGATCCACCCCAACGTCTCACTGGACCTTGGACTTGACTCGCACTTCATCACGGACTACGACGCACGCCAATCCTGGGGATATGTCAGCTTGAAACCAGGTGCACGTCTTCGATTCGGAATGTTTTACTTGAGAGGCGCACTTGACCTCGCGTTTGCCGACAGAAAAGACCCCGTCCTCTTCGGCTTCTTGATCGGCGCAGGGATTCGAATCCCCGTCACACGTAAGATACGCTTCTTCTCCGAGATGAATTACCAATACCTCGCAGGTAGCGGCTATATGATGCCAGTCCACTTCAAAGGCGGACTTGAGATGGTCTTCTAATGTAGGACCTCTCCAACACCCCATCTTTTTTCCACCAAAAGGCCCTTCGATGAAGGGCCTTTTGTCGTATCTCCCCTTTAAGGTTCTCCCCCACAAGCCTACACCATCCCTCTCGACCGCTCCTCCCAACACAATTGTTGACCTTTTCGAGAGCATCACCGATACTTGAAAAAGACAAGCTACACACAGGAACGAAAGGTCTTTTGCATGAAGAGAGAAGAACAACAACGCTGCAGGGCCGCGATCCCGGAGAAGCTCCAGGAAGCAGGTGGCTTACGAGATGGTGCTGCGCGCCGGGTTGCCGAAGAATTAGGTATCCCAGAAGCCCATGTTTACGGAGTCGGAAGCTTCTTCCACCTGCTCTCGGCACCTGACGTGAAGCTACGTGTTTGTCAGGGACTCTCCTGCCGACTTGAGGGCGCAGAAGAGGTCCTTCAACAAGCCAAAGACGCTGGGCTCGCAGCCGAAGGTTGCTCTTGCCTCGCGATGTGTGACCACCCTGTCCCTGCCCTCGAAGATCGCAACGTCCTCGCGACACTTACGACACAATCTCTCGAAGGTCTCCAAGGCGACAGTCTCTACAAACACGCCGTCACACACCAACAATGGCAAACCAATATCGGCCCACAAGGACAAGACCCTTCCACACTCGTCAACCGTCTGCACATGCCCCACAATTACGACGGAGCCTCCTATCAAAAAGCCGTTGAACTCGGCTCCAAAGAGGTCATCGACATCATCTCCGCCTCAGGTCTTCAAGGACGTGGTGGCGCAGGCTTCTCAGCCGGATTCAAGTGGAAATCAGTCGCCGCCCAAACAACCCCCACCAAGTACGTCGTACTCAACGCCGATGAAGGTGAGCCAGGGACATTCAAGGATCGCGAAGTCCTGATGAGGCGCCCTGATACAGTCGTCGAAGGACTCGCGATCGCGGCGACAATGGTCGGCGCAACAGACATTTACTGCTACTTACGAGGTGCCTTCACCAAGCCCTGGGACGCGTTACAACAAGCCATCGACACCTTTCAAGAGAGAGGTTTGTTTCCGTCGTTGAACTTCCACCTCCACGCAGGACAAGGGGCTTACATCTGTGGTGAAGAGACCGCGCTCCTCGAAGCGCTCGAAGGCAAACGTGGTATGCCCCGCAACAAACCGCCCTACCCCACAGTCGAAGGGCTCTGGGGCAAACCCACGCTCGTCCACAACGTCGAGACCATCGCTTGTGTCCCCGCGATCCTGGAGCGTGGCGCGGAGTGGTTTCGCGACCTCGGACGCACTGGCCCCGGCACTAAGTTATACTGCATCAGTGGACACGTCGAAAAACCCGGTGTATATGAGCTTCCCCTTGGGGTCCATCTCGATGAATTGGTCGAAGCAGCCGGTGGATATATTGGAACGTTAAAAGCCTTCTCACCAGGTGGCGCAAGTTCGGGCTTTTTGCCTGCCTCCGAACGCAAGAGACCGCTCGACTTCAAGTCCCTGACGGAGGTCGGTTCGATGTTGGGCTCGGCGGGCGTCGTCGTGCTCAATGAGACGGTCGATATGGTGTGGGCTGCCCAACAGCAGCTCATCTTTTTTGAAGACGAGAGCTGCGGTCAATGTGCGCCGTGTCGGATCGGGACGCGCTTCCTGCGCGAGACGATGGAACGCTTTGTCGCCGCAGACAATACAGATGCAGCCCGTGAGATCCTCTCCTTTGTCGACGAGGTCGCCTGGGAGATGAACGAAGGTTCGATTTGTGGTCTGGGGATGGTCGCTCCCCTACCTTTGACAAGCGCGATGCGCTGGTTTCCTGAGGAGTTTACAACATGAGCAAACCAAAGCACGTCACCCTCAACGGCCAGGAGGTCCCCTTCGAAGAAGGAGAGACCATCCTGACCCTCGCCAAACGCCACGGAGAGGAGATCCCAACGTTGTGTTACGAGCCGAGACTCTCCGTCGTCGGTTCATGCAGAACATGTCTCGTCGAGGTCAAAGGTCGCGGTCGCATGATGCCTTCTTGTTCAACACTCCTCGAAGAAGGCATGGACATCACAACGACCAATCCACGTATCGAACGCCACCAAAAAGCTCTCCTCGCGCTCTACATGACGGACCACCCCCAAGAACACGAATCTTGTGAGACAGGTGCCCCCTGTGAATTGCACCAAATGGCCGCAGATGTGAACGCACCAAGAGATTGGCCCCACATGGAACCGATCCGTCAAAGTCGCCCAGACGATCGAAACCGCTTTGTCGAATTCATCGCCGAAAAATGCATCCTCTGTTCACGTTGCACACGCTACTGCGACGAAGTCGAGGCTGTCAACGCGATCACGTTGACCGGTCGTGGTGCCAAAACGACGATCTCAACGACCGATCAAATATCTCTTCTTGATTCATCCTGTGAGCTGTGTGGAGGTTGTATCGATGTCTGTCCAACAGGCGCGATGACCGAAAAGAAGCCTCATGTTCAACAAGCTCCACCAGAGAGAGAACTCGAAAAGGTCCGCACCACCTGTAATTACTGTGGTGTCGGTTGCCAGATGGACCTCAACGTCTCCAATGGGACACAGCCCCGCCACGTCGCAAAAATCACATCTCCTCCTCCAGGCACGACGACCAACGACGGCAATTTGTGTGTCAAAGGACGCTTTGCGTATGACTTTATCTCCCACCCCGATCGACTCAAAGTACCTCTGGTTCGAGGAGAAGATGGACAGCTTCATGAGGCGACGTGGGAAGAAGCCCTGCAAAAAGCCGCTGATGGTCTGATGAAAGTTAAAGCCGAACATGGCGCTGATGCCCTCGGTTTTATCTCGTCTTCACGCTGTACGGGAGAAGAGAATTACCTCGTGCAGAAGCTCTCACGGGCGGTCTTTACGACCAACAACGTTCACCAATGCGCGGCGACTTGACACGCCCCGACTGTGGCCGGTCTGGTCACAACGTTTGGTGCAGGAGCGATGACAAACTCAATCGGAGAGATCCGCGACGCTGATTTTCTCTTTGTCATCGGAAGTAATACCACTGAAGCCCACCCGATCATCGGGATGGAGATGAAACGAGCTGCCCTTCGTGGCGCCACACTCGTCGTGGCCGATCCACGTTCCATTTGGCTCACAACACTCGCAGATAGACATCTCAAGCTCAATCCGGGCACTGATGTCTGGCTGCTCAACGCGATGGCGCACGTCATCATTACAGAAGACCTCGTCGACCGAGACTTCATCGAGCAAAATACAGAAGGCTTTGAGGCTGTGCGTGACACGGTCCTCGAATACACACCTGAAAAAGCCGAAGAGATCACAGGTGTCCCCGCCGAAGCGATCCGCAAAACGGCCCGTGAGTACGCGACCACCCGCAAGGCAGGCATCTACTATACACTCGGTATCACCGAACACTCTCACGGCACGGACAATGTCTACGCCCTCTCGAACCTCGTCTTGATGACCGGTCACCTCGGTGGGCCATCGATGGGTATGAACCCGCTACGTGGACAGAACAATGTACAGGGTGCCAACGACGCAGGCGCGTCACCGATCTTCTTCCCTGGTTACCAGAGAGTCACCGATCCAGGTGTCGTCGATAAGTACGAACAATCCTGGGGTGTCCCCCTCTCTCGTGAACCTGGATACAATCTCAACGAGATGATGAAGCTCGCAGGTGACAAGCTCAAAGGTTTCTTTGTCATGGGCGAAGATATCGTGATGTCCGAGCCCAATGTCAGTCGTCTCGAAGAAGGACTCAACAAGGTCGACTTCTTGGTCTTGCAAGATATCTTCCTCAACGAGACGGCCCGTTTTGCCGACGTCGTCTTCCCTGCGGCTTGCTTCGCCGAAAAAGATGGTGTCTTCACCAACTCGGAGCGGCGGGTGCAGCGTGTACGCAAAGCCGTAGATCCGCCAGGACAGGCCCGCGCTGATTGGGAAATCCTCGTCGACCTCGCGCGTCATTGTGGGGTTATGTGGGACTACACACATCCTTCGGAGATCTACGCAGAGATGGTCAAAGATGCCTCGAAGTTCGCGGGCATCAGCTATGAACGCATGGACAAAGAAGGTGGTTTGCAGTGGCCTTGTGTCTCTCCAGACGATCCAGGAACACAATTCCTCCACGAAGGCGGCGTCTTACGTGGAAAAGGTCTGTTCCAGGCCGTCCAGTATCGCCCCTCTGCAGAGCTTGCCGATGAACATTATCCATTGATCATGTCGACAGGACGAACTCTTTATCACTACAACGCGGCGACACAAACCCGTCGCGTCGATGGGATCGTCGATAAGCAGCCAGAGTCGTATCTGGAGCTTCATCCACGTGATGCCAAAAAACGTGGGATTCAGGACGGTGGCATGGTCGAAGTCCGCTCACGAAGAGGAAGCGTGACTTGTCGCGCTGTGTACTCAAAACAGGTGAAGAAAGGTTGTGTCTGGATGCCCTTCCACTTTGCCGAAGCCCGTGCAAACCTGCTCACAAACGACATCGGAGACAATGTCACAGGGACCGCTGAGTACAAAGTCTGTGCTGTTGAAGTCGTACCCCTCAAGCAGGCCCCCAAACATAGCTTCCCTGGCGCATTTTTTCTCAAACCATCAAACCACACCTGACAGATATTGCCCCAGGCTGCCTGTGGACAGGCACATGGCTGCCGATGGACGGGCACATGACTGCCGATGGACGGGCACATGACTGCCGATGGACGGGCACATGACTGCCGGCGTACGGGCGAGTGGCAACTCGCCCCTTGCCCCTTGCTGCCGCACTTCGCTTGCCATTTCTAACGGGGAGCCCCTTGCTGCCGCGCTTCGCTTGCCATTTCTAACGGGGAACTCCTTGCTGCCGCGCTTCGCTTGCCCTTTCTACCGGGGACCGGAGGCGGTCCCCAAGCGCGGCCTATCGGCCTTGCTTCCCCCTCCTGTTGACGCCTTCGGCGTGAGCTGCCGCGCTTCGCTTGCCTCGCATGAACGGTTGAGTGGCCACTCTCGCTCAAGGCTGCCGCGCTTCGCTTGCCTCGCAACATGCACAGGCATCGCAGACGCGATGCTTGTGCACCGTTGAAGGGGTGGGATCAAACAAAGACAAAGGAACAGAATAGGATATCAAGCAATGATGTTGTTCACCTCGTACCTTCGACACCGCTTCCCTTCCCTTCGGAAGCTCTATAGAGCCATCCCTTTGTTTCTTTTTTTGGGGTGTTGTCTTTGTTTGCAAACAGGTTGTGTGTCAGCGCGGATCAATATCGGACCGACGTTCGTCTCGCCTCAAAAAAACATCCGCACGACCAAAGAGAATCAGCAGCTCACCGAGGCACAGAAAGAGAGCACAGTCACGAGCACTGGACTCGATATGCTCGTCGGAGTGAGTGTCCCAGTGTTCCACTCCGACCAAGAATCCACCACGTTTCTCAAGAACTTTTTTAAACGTAGCAAGGTCAACTGGTCGGGAGTTTGGTTATCTGCCGAGACGGGACTGTCTTTGGATCTTCAGGCAAGTTTGACGAAGTTCGTCCTCGGTGGTGGGATCGGCTATGGTGTTGTCCGCACCAACGCATGGTGGAAATCCTACGGAGCGATGTTACTCCCTTATTTTATTGTTGCTGGCGCGCCCTCCGGAACATCCATAGGACTCCGTGGGACACTTCGACTCTACGCATTGTACTCTGCGATCAACGTCGAGTTACAATACGAGCCGCTCTTCATGGAGACCACAACACACAATCTCAGGGTGATGTTTGGCATCGATGTTCTCGGCATGATGATGTTTATCAGTGAGACCTTTTAAGACTGTCTCTTCACTACAGAGAGGAAAACAATCCATCAAAAAAACACGTGACTTGTTGACATCTCCATCCCTTCATCGTAGTTTGACGATAGACAATCATCGTATAAATACGATAAGGCTTATGTCGTAAGGATTATAAAGATGGAACAAGCAGACAACACGTGTTGCCCTCCCCCCCAAAACACCCCTTTGCTTCCTGAGAGCCAAGAAGCTTCAGATGAGCTCCTCGCACAGATGGCCAAGGCGCTGGGACATCCGGCTCGTATCGCGATCCTACGTATCCTGACTCGCCGCACTGAGTGTGTCTGTGGAGAGATCGTCGAAGAGCTCCCACTCGCACAATCTACCGTCTCCCAACACCTCAAAATCCTCAAAAAAGCCGGCTTCATCCGTGGTGAAGTCGATGGGCCACGAGTATGCTACTGCATTGAACCCGCTTACATCGAACTCTTTAAGTCTCTAGTCAGTCAACTGTAAATTTTTTTGCCTTCATTCATCGTCTATTTGCGATAAACGATAGAATGATGTGTTCTCACATACTGCCTCCAATATGACACAAAAAGGAGTACACTTCGGATGGGAATCTTCGAGCGCTATTTAACTGTTTGGGTCGCACTTTCAATCCTCGCAGGGGTCGCACTGGGCCATCTCTTTCCAGGACTCTTTCAGGTCATCGCGACCCTCGAATGGGCGCGAGTCAATCTCGTCGTCGCTGTCCTGATCTGGCTGATGATTTATCCCATGATGCTCAAAGTCGAGCTGTCCTGCCTCAAAGACGTCAGCAAAAAACCGAAGGGGCTGATGCTCACGCTCTTCATCAATTGGTTGATCAAACCATTCAGTATGGCGGCGTTGGGGATCCTGTTCTTTCAATATATCTACGCTGGGTGGCTTCCAGCCCAAGACGCACAACAGTATATCGCCGGGATGATCTTGCTCGGTGTCGCGCCCTGTACCGCGATGGTGTTTGTATGGAGTCATCTGACAGATGGCGACCCCAATTACACGCTCGTGCAAGTCTCCGTGAATGACCTGATTCTAGTCTTCGCCTTCGCGCCCATCGCAGGTCTCTTACTCGGTGTCACAAAGATTACGGTCCCCTGGGAGACATTGTTGGTCTCGGTCCTGGTCTTTGTGGTCGTCCCTCTGGCCGCTGGTTTGCTCACACATCACCTGTTCTTTGCCTCCAAGCCAGCCGAAGATCTCGAACGCTTCGCGAACAAGCTCAAGCCAACCTCGATGATGGGGCTCCTGCTGACGATTGTGTTACTCTTCGGTTTTCAGGCCAAGATCATCACAGCGCAGCCGACAAGAGTGTTGTTGATCGCGATCCCCTTGCTGATCCAGAGCTACGGGATCTTCGCGATCTCATATGGCCTCGCCAAACTCCTGAAGCTGCCCCACAACGTCGCAGCCCCCGCCGCGATGATCGGGACTTCTAACTTCTTTGAGTTGGCTGTCGCCGTCGCGATCAGCCTCTTTGGGCTGTCCTCTGGCGCAGCACTCGCCACAGTCGTCGGTGTGTTGATCGAAGTCCCTGTGATGTTGTCCCTCGTCGCGTTCGCCAACAGAACACGTTCCTGGTTTGCCCCCGCTCCCCAAGTATAGGAGTTCCAATATGTCGCACTTTCAATACAACAGTATCCTGTTTCTCTGTGTCGCCAACTCAGCGCGCTCACAAATGGCCGAAGGACTCGCACGCACGATCTTTGGAGATGAGGTCACGATCCACTCAGCAGGTTCAAAGCCCTCCAAAGTCCATCCACTCGCGATCAAGGCGATGGCAGCGATCGATATTGACATCACAAACCAACATTCAAAAGCTGTCGATGACATGGAAGACCTCGACGTCGACCTCGTCATCACATTGTGCGCTGAGGAGGTGTGCCCTGTCTTCCTTGGAGATGTCAAACGCCTCCATTGGCCCCTCCAAGATCCAGCGCATAAAGACGAAGACACGAGCGAAGAGACACAGCTCCAGCAATTTTGTAAGATCCGAGACCAGATCAAAGGAAGGCTCGAAGTCCTCCGCTCCCTCCGAGGTCGCACAGAAGGATTGGAGCCACAAGAGTTCCACGCAAGCATCCGCGTCCCCGACCTTGGCGAGGCTGCGGCCTTTTACAGTTGGTTGCTCGGCATCTCCCCCAAAGAGTGGACACACCGCTATGTGACCTTCGTGAGCGAGGCGTTACGCACGAACTTTGTGATCCTTGTGGACGATGGAAAGACCCTTCATCACGACACACTCTACCACTTGGGCGTGGACCTCGGCACGAGGGAAGCCGTGATCGAAGCCCACAAAAAAGCCGAAGAGGCTGGCTGGACCATTCACAAACCTGCTCGCACGACGTGGCGTGGGACACCTCTTCACGAGTTGTGGCTCAAAGATCCAGGTGGCAACCTGATCGAGCTGTATGCCCGCCTGACAGATGAACAGCTCGCAGAGATGCCCGCCGATAAAGAACCTCTCTTTCTCGTCAGCTAACGCAGACGACATTTCCAGACCTGCCCCCTTTGCGTTTCACAGAAGATCACGTATGATTCTCCCCCACAGACAAGGAGAATCGATATGGGAGTTTTGTACGTTGTACGCCACGGCCAGGCGTCCTTTATGAGCGAAGATTACGATCAACTCTCGGACAAAGGTGTCGCCCAATCCACCGCCCTCGGTCAATATTGGGCCGATGAAGGACGACAGTGGTCACACATCTTCGTCGGCCCCTGCAAACGACATCAACAAACACACGACGCTGTCGCCGCTGTGTACAAAGAGCGTGGGCTCCCCTGGCCCGAACCGCTCCCCATGCCCGCACTCGATGAACACCAGGGCGCAGAGCTACTTCACAAGGCCCTCCCACAGCTCGCCGAACAAGACGAAGAGATCCAACAATGGATGACCGCCTTCTCCGAGACACGTAACGCCAAAGCCTTCCAAAAGATCTTCGAGAAGCTCACCAGAATGTGGGCCAAAGAAGAGATCAACCCCGAAGGTGTCGAGTCATGGAAGGCTTTTCGACAGCGCATACGAGACGGCCGCCAACAATTCCTCTCCTGTGAAGGCGACAAACTGAGGATCGCGGCGTTCACCTCAGGCGGACCTGTTGGCTGTGTGACAGGTGACGCCCTCGGCGTCGATGATGAAGGCATCCTGGAGTTGAGTTGGCAGGTCTACAACACAGCCTACGCCGAGTTCCTCTTCACGGACGAACGCTTTACCCTACGTCGATTCAATGTGACACCACACATCACCACCCGTGACATGCTCACGTACCGATAATATGGAGGTCAAACGTGGACTTTAGTATCCCAGAACACATTCAAAGTCTCTGTAAAAAGATCCGGGCATTCCTCGAAGAAGAGATCTCTCCTATCGAGCCACAGCTCATGGAGAAGGGCTTCTTTGCGATGGAACCGCTCATCAACGAGAAGCGACAGGCCGTCAAAGATCTCGGCATGTGGGCCCCACACTTCAGCAAAGAATACGGCGGAATGGGACTCTCTTTGGCAGAATTCGCCCACGTCAGTGAAGAGTTAGGACGTAGCCCACTTGGTCACTACGTCTTCAACTGTCAGGCACCTGACGTCGGCAACATGGAGATCCTCCACCACTTCGGAACAGACGAACAAAAGAGCAAGTATCTCGAACCGCTGGTCGCTGGTGAGATCCGAAGCTGTTTTGCGATGACTGAGCCCGACCACCCAGGCGCAAACCCGACGTGGATGGGAACGACAGCCTTAAAAGAAGGCAGCGATTATGTCGTCAACGGACACAAATGGTTTACGACCGCTGCAGATGGTGCCAACTTTACGATCATCATGGCAGTGACAGACCCGGAAGGCGAAAACAAGTACAGCCGCGCAAGTATGCTGATCTCACCGATGGACGCTGAAGGGGTCGAATTTGTGCGCAACATCTCCGTAATGGGTGAGCCCGGTGAAGGCTACGTCAGCCACGCAGAGCTGAAGTTCAACGACCTGCGTGTGCCAGAAGACCACCTGCTTGGTGGTGAAGGCGCAGGCTTTGCGATCGCACAAGAGCGCCTTGGACCAGGACGCATCCACCACTGTATGCGCTGGATCGGGATCTGTGAGCGGGTCTTCGACTTGATGTGTCAACGCGCAGCGAGCCGGATGGTCGCGCCAGGAAAACCACTCGGCACGAAGCAGATCGTCCAGACATGGCTCGCAGAGAGCCGCGCAGAGATCAACGCCGCCCGCTTGATGGTCCTTCATACAGCCTGGAAGATCGACAAAGAGGGTAATTACGCAGCCCGCGAAGAGATCTCGCTGATCAAATTCTACGTCGCGGACATCCTCCAAAAAGTGTTGGATCGTGCCATTCAAATGCACGGTGCGCTCGGCATGACAGATGACACACCGATCGCGTGGTGGTTCAGACATGAGCGCGCAGCGCGGATCTACGATGGCCCCGATGAAGTCCACAAGTCTGTCGTCTCAAGACGCATCCTCAAGGCATACGACATCAAAGTCTCTTAGTGGTCCTCTCGCAAAGTAAGCGCATGAGCATGATGTTGCATTTCCCCCGTAGGTTCGGGCCTTGTGTCCGACCTCAACATTGTATGTCCTTTTCGCGAGAGGACCACTTCATCCACCTGCCAAAGACCTTACACAGGAGCCTGCTATGACCCAAGACGCGTGGCTGGACAAAGCCAAAGAGATCCGAGAAGGCGAAGAGTTCGACATCGTCAAGCTCGAACAGTACCTGAAAGATCAACTGAGCGACTTTCAAGGTCCCCTTGTTGTCGAACAGTTTCCCTCAGGGTACTCCAACCTGACCTACCTTTTGCGTGACAACGACAAGCAGTGGGTGCTTCGTCGCCCTCCTCGCGGCGCCAAGAAGATCAAAAAAGGCCACGACATGGGTCGTGAGTATCGCATCCTCTCACGCCTCAAAGACGTCTACCCCAAAGTGCCCACGCCGATCATCTACTGTGAAGATGAAGATGTCCTCGGCGCTGAGTTTTACATCATGGAGCGCGTTGAAGGTATCATTTTACGCCACAAAGCCCCAAAAGGTCTGGCCCTTCCACCAGAGCGAATGCGTTCACTCTCAGAGCTGCTCGTGGACACAATGGTCGACCTGCATGGGATCGACATCCACGCATCAGGACTCGATGACATCGGCAAACCAGAAGGTTACATCGAACGGCAAGTCAAAGGCTGGACGGAGCGGTATAAGGCTTCACAGACCGACGAGATCCCGGAGATGGAGCGCGTCGCCAAGTGGCTCGCTGAGAACATGCCCGAAGAGCAGGCCCCATCGATCATTCACAATGATTACAAGTTTGATAACATCGTATTTGACCCATCACTTGAACGCTCGATCGCGGTCCTGGATTGGGAGATGGCGACCATCGGCGATCCGCTGATGGATCTGGGCACAACGCTGGGATATTGGGTGACAAACAACGATCCAGATGAGTGGAAGATGCTGCCCTTCGGTGCGAGTCTTTTGCCCGGCAACTTGAGCCGCAATGAGCTCGTGGCACGCTACGCAGAGAAGAGCGGTCGAGACGTCTCCAACATCTTGTTTTACTATGCGAATGCGCTCTTCAAGATCGCGGTAGTCTTGCAACAGATCTACTTCCGTTACAAACAAGGCGACACCAAAGACGAGCGCTTCGCGAATTTTGTGATGGGCGTCTATATGCTCTCTCAAATCGCTTCGACCGCCATCGACAAAGACCGCATCGAGCCTCTCGCCTAGCTGAAAACGTCCATCTCTTTTTGGACCGTTCTTTTCGTCATCATCAAAAGGGATTCATATGTTTCCAATCAACGACTCCGCAGGGATCTTGTTTATCCTCGCAGGCAACGCCGCGTTGTGGTTTTTTCTAGAGAAGCACACAAAGTGGAAGGTCTTTCACTTCTTTCCACCTCTGATCTTCATCTATCTCATCCCCGGCATCCTCTCAAACACGGGTGTTCTCCCTCTCAAAGACCCGACATACTCGTGGATGAGACACAATCTCCTGCCGGCGTTTCTCGTCCTCTTGCTGCTAGACGTCGACGTACGCGGCGCATCAAGAGTCATGGGACGTGGTCTGCTCGTCATGTTCGCTGGAACACTTGGGGTGGTCATAGGTGGTCCTATCGCCTTCGCATTGGTCAAGGGATTCCTCTCAGAAGGCGCATGGAAGGGCTTCGGTGCGCTCGCTGGTTCATGGATTGGTGGGACCGGAAATATGGCCGCAGTAGGTGGTGGACTTGAGACATCGAGTAAACACTTTGGGCTCGCGATCATCGCGGACCACGCGATCTACCTTGTCTGGCTTCCCCTGCTGTTGTACAGCAAGAGCCTTGCGCCGTGGTTCCATAGGATGACAGGCGCCTCCCAAGAGCATCTCGACAAGCTCAAACAAGCCGCAGAAGAGCTCGTCGTCGACAAGGGAAGACCGGAGATGTGGCACATCCTCCTGTTGCTCGCGCTGGCTTTCGGGGCGACATTTCTCGCCAACACCATCGCCCCCCTGCTCCCTGTCGTCAAACCCGTATTGGGCAAGAGCACATACACCATTTTGCTCGTCACAACCTTTGGGTTGATACTCTCTCAATCGCCGGCCCGAAAGATCCCAGGCAGTCACATATTATCGATGGCGATGGTATACCTGTTTGTCGCCCGTATGGGTGCAACAGCGTCTATCCAGGGACTGGCAGGTGAAGCGCTTCCGTTTGTCGCAGGGGCCTTCGTTTGGATTTTGATCCACGGCGCGTTTTTGTTGCTCGCGGCCAAATTGCTGCACGCAGACGTCCACACGACAGCGATCGCCTCTGCTGCCAACATTGGCGGCGCAGCGAGCGCACCTGTCGTCGCAGCCTACCATGATGAACGACTTGTACCTGTGAGCATTTTGATGGCTTTGATGGGGTATGCTGTGGGAAATTACGCAGCGTTTGCAACAGCTTGGCTATGTAGCCTTATCGCGTAGGTGAGACCTACCCATCCGATGGGGGAGGACAAGATCGCTTTTGTGGTTCATAAGGAGAGGGGATATCACCTGTTTCGATGAGGCTCTTTGTCTCGTTGATGTAGACAGGGAGGACAATCGTAAAGATTGAACCGACTTCCACCTCGCTCTTCACGAAGAGATCTCCACCCATCAAGCGACAAAGTTTTCGACTGATCGCCAACCCCAACCCGGTCCCTCCAAACCTCTTCCAGATCGAACCATCAGCCTGCGAAAAAGGCTCAAACAGGTAAGGCAAGCGCTCTGAAGCGATCCCGACACCTGTGTCCTGAACGGAGAGATGATAACAATCCATACCACCTGTCGTTTCTTGAGACAAAGACAAAGTAATCTCGCCTTCTGTCGTAAATTTGTTGGCGTTGGAGAGCAAATTGAGAAGCACCTGATGTAGACGCATTCTGTCCGTCGTGATCTTCTGAAGAGAAGATGCGTTCACGATATGAAAGGTATTGTTATTCTTTTGTAGGAGAGGATACAGGACTGTGTTGAGCTCATCAAACAGGTCGAGAAAGTAGAACGTCTCCTCTTCGAGCTCAATCTTATCACTTTCGATTTTGGAGAGGTCGAGGATATCGTTGACAAGCGCGAGCAGATGACGACCAGCCTGGCCGATCTTTTGGGTGTCTTCTCGCAACTCTTGTAAACCACAATCTTCGAGCTCCTCATCGACAAGCTCAGTGTATCCAATGATCGCGTTAAGAGGTGTGCGCAACTCATGGCTCATGTTGGCCAAAAAGATGCTCTTGAATTTGTTGGCTTTGAGCGCTGCATCCCGTGTCTCACGTAACTCCTGTGTCAGGAGCTTTTTGGCTTCATCAGCCTCTCTTCTTTGTGTGATATCCCGTGCGACCGCCATCATCCTCAGATCATGATCAGGACCAAACAACATCAAACGAAGCTCCATCGGACATAATGAACCATCCTTTCTGCGGTGATGACTCTCGACCGTGATCGCCTCTCCAGGCGTCATACGCTTCCAAATCCCCCCTAATTGACTCCGTTTGATGCTCGGATCGAGTTCAGAGACGGGCAAGGCAAGGAGTTCTTCTCGTGTGTAGCCCAGACACTCATACGCCGCCCTGTTCACATCGACGATCTGACCTTCCATGTCGTGTGCAAAAAACAGATCCCCTGCATGATCGATAAAGCCACGTAATCTTGCGACTTCTTCTTTGAGTGTTTGTACGATCTTGTCTTGCTCTTGCTGTACACACCCCATCAACCAAAGATATCGGTCACTTATCGTGATCAACCGCCAAGAATACCACGTGTACGCACCGTCCTTGCTCGCTGGTGGCGCGTCGAATGAGGCTTCTTTGGTCTGTCCCGCCAACAACTCCCAGGCATCCCGCGCCGCAAACATAATCCCCTTTTGGAACAAGTGAGAAAAACGGACCTCTTCGAATGAAGAAAGTGTACCAAAGAGTTCTCGGGCTTTTGGGTTCATCGCACAAACGACTTCTGCTCGATCGATCACACACACAGGCTCAGACGACCAGCGAAAGAGTTCGATCAACTCTCCAGGCTTTGACTTGATACTCAACACAGGAGCCGACATTGCACACCACTCCAATAGTCCTATACACGTGGAGCTGTTACGACACTTTCCAGCACCACATTCTTATACAAACGTCACATACAGAGCTTCCAAGAACCAAGAGAAAATTGGAAAAAAGTACACCAAAATTCCTCAGGAACCTCACTTTATTCTGACATGATGTCAGACTGTACATCGCGAAAGAAACCACACCATACAACGAACACTCCGGAATCGCAAATGTTTCATGTTCAGTAGACCTGAAAGAATCCACCACAATGCACATCCCACGACCCAAACCGACACAGCAAATAAACAACGCCAACCAAGTGCACATCTTCCTCACCAACTTCAAATACATCGTAGAACCGTGACATGTGTTACACCTCACCTAAAAGAGTTACTTTAACTTTTTTCTTTCCAATTGAACTTTTTCTTTTGAAGAGACGTCCAAGACAACAACATTCCCACACACAAGAGGAAGAGAAGATGAGAGACAATCGGACAACACTTGAAGACCTCTTTACACACGAAGCCATCGACGTAAAACGCGGAGACATCTTTGATGATATAAGGCCGGGGATCCTGGAGAAGACCGACGTAGACGCGATCGAGGGGATGATGTGGGGCCTCGCGATTGGTGATGCCTTGGGACTTGTAACAGAGGCGATGCTGCCAAAAAATCGTTTTAAGAAGTACGGGGAGATCAGGGACTACGTGACAGGTCGACGTGTCAAAGAGCCCATTGGACTGTGCACAGATGACACACAGATGGCGTACTGGACAGTCGAACATATGCTCGAAGAGGATGGCTTTGTCCCTGACAAGCTCGCCAAGATCTTTACGGCGAGACCGATTAGAGGGATGGGAAAGACAGTCGGCACGTTCAGAAGACACATCAAAGAAGGTCGCCCTTGGCAAGAGAGCGGCCCCAAGTCCGCAGGTAACGGCGCGCTGATGAGAATCGCGCCGATATTGCTTCCGCACCTACGACATGGAACAGAGCTGTTATGGGCGGATACAGCGCTCTGTGCCATGATGACCCATAACGATTCGGCGTCGATCGCGTCGTGCATCTCGTTTGTTGCGATGTTGTGGGAAGTGTTGCAGATGAAGACACCACCTGCACCGATGTGGTGGCTGGAGACATATGTATCACACATGCGTAAGCTCGAAAAAGACGACACCTATCAACCGCGCAAGGCGTTTGTCGAAGCCTACGAAGGAAACATCGCAGACTTCACAGAGCAAGTCATCACAAAGGCCTGGGAGGATGGATGCAACACACTCGAAGCGTGCAGTCGATGGCACTCCGGGGCATACTTACTGGAGACGATCCCCTGTGTGCTCTACATCTTGATGTCCCACGGTGATTCATTCGAGGAGGCAGTCGTAAGAGCGGTCAATGACACGAAGGATAACGACACAGTGGCGGCCATTGTCGGCGCTGCAATGGGCGCTTTGTATGGGAAGTCATCCATCCCTTCACGTTGGCTGGAGAAACACACAGGTCGCACCCAACAAAATGACGATGGGCAGATCCACCGTCTCCTCGAACAGGCCCAACAACGCTGGTACGCCTGACATTGAAGATACTCACTTCGTCTCAAGAAGTGTCTTTAACGTCGAAGGCTTGGTTGCTCGTTTTTTTGCGTGTGTATGGTGTATCACCAAGCCTGCTGTAAGCCCTCCGGCAGCTAACGCGGCGGCAGTGCCTCCCACTGCCCACAAAGGCGCCGAACTTTGTGCTCTTTTAGAGGGTATGTGCAGCGAGGACTGTGAACGAGCCCAAAACTTCGAGACATCACCTCCAATGCGAACAGACACAGGTTCAGAGGCTTCGTTTACAATGAGCAAAGCAATAGCAACAGCCCCAGCCAAAATCACACCACCAACCACCGCAATGATCATGGAAGATGGCACTTTTCTCTCTCGTACATTGCGCTTCAGAACCTCGCTCTCTGGTGGTTTTACACCTCCAGTTGTAGCGACCCCATCAGGTTTGATCGTGATCACATAGGTTTTTATCACTTTCCCCTTGGTATCGTGAACCTTCACACGATAGCGTCCAGGCTTCAGTGCAATATACTCCGACACACTCACTTTTATCTCGGGTGGTGTCGACTGTTTAGAGAGTGTATGCTCCTTTTGGTTGGCTTGCGCGACGAGTGGTTGCAACACATACGAAGCGATCCCTTTGCGACCAAAACCCCAAAAATAGCCTCTCTTTCCACGTTTTTTCGCCCCACCTACCAAAAAGATGTCGCGATTGGCGCCGGGTTCGGAGTCGACCTTGGGCACCTGAATTTCACTGCGTTGCTTCTTCACATACATCGTCGTCGGTTGACTGGCGCACGCGTGAATCTCTATGGTTGAGGCCGCTTTCGCCTTCTGGCTCAGTCTCTTCATGCAATCTAAAAAGAAGTGTGTGTACACATCTGCGCGCAGTGACTGAGACTCAAACGCCGACTGACCATACCCCGCAGCGCTCAACACTTGAATGGCGCGACTCCTCAGTGGTGTCGCAGGCTTCAATCCCCCCTTTGCGCCGGGCAACGGCTTCGATTTACTGTTCGCCAACCCCGTGTAACATGTCGCGAGCATCAACACGATCCTTTTGGAAGTATAAGATTTCAGTTCGGACAAGATCTGTCGCACTGACAGTCCCTGTTTGGCCACCTGTTTGCCAGTGTCATATGTCACGATATACCGTTCTCTTCGATGAAGTGTGGGATGTCTCGCGACAGTCCCATGTGCAGAGATATAGACAAAGACTGTGTCCAGTGGACTTTTAATCTGAGACTTCAGTCGACGAAGTGACTGTAGAATAGAGGTCTTCGTCGTATTGTCAGGGCGCACGAGCTGATGAATGCGATCGAACTTTGCGACATTACGCAGTGTATTCCCGACGTGAAGGGCATCCCGCAGTGCATACCGCAGAGAGGACCAGTGCGGTGAGCGCGTCTTGTTGATCCCAATGACCAACGCTAACTTTTTCGGTTTCAGTGCACTCTGCACCTGCCCTGGACGCAGCGGCGTGGACTGCCATCCGGCCCACACTTGCGTGTGTACAATCATACAAACCAACAAGCTCAAAGCTCTTGTTATCGTCGTCATTAGCGGACCTCCTCGCGAACCTGAAGCGCAAATTGGTCAGTGCCTGACCACATGTCTTTATCTTGTAATTGAAGCTTCTCCAGCAATCTCTTTGAACGTAGATCGATCGTCTGTATCTTCTTTAACCATCGTTCATCTGGACGTTTTTGGCTCTGTAGCAGAACAAACACTTGTCGCCCATCCACGTCGTCCATCGTGTATTGTTGGACACGTTTTCCACGTGAGAGCATAGAGAGCCGCTTACGTGCACGTGTATAACGCCATGACTGTCCAGGAAAGGGATAGATCTGCGTCGTTTTGCCTCGTTGATCGATGTGGAATAATGTGACATAGCCACCGGGCTTCTTCAAACGAAACGCGAACACAACGCCGTGCTTCTTCGAGATGGAAGCGCCCTTGCCCAGGCGTCGAAGCTGCTTTTTCGGGGCATCCCAGCGCCCCAGCATTAACCACGTCTTGTCTTGCTGTGGTTGTTGTAGATGGCCTTTGGGTGTAAGTGACTCTTGTGAAAAGAGCTGCCCTTTCCACGTATCAGGTGTTACCCAAAACAACGCGAGGCATGCGCAGGCAAACACACCTCCCCATATTCCCCATCCCCACGAACTTTTTTGCGTTGAGGGGAGCCGTTCATCGAGCTGCAGAGCCTCCCCTTCCGTCAACGCTTCAAACAAAAAAGATTCCGCGACGACGTCCTCTACATCTGGGAGCAGAACCACCATCGTTTCGATCTCATCGCGCTTTGTTTGGAGTCGTTTTTGCAACTCAGGTGTGATCGATTGTTGCATACACACCTCCTTTCCTTATGATTGTATGGAGCGCAGTAATTGTCGGATACGTTTGAGACGATCGTAGACCTTTCGTCGCGTCCACCCGAGCGCGTCGGCGAGCTTTGAAGCCTGGAAGACATACTCCCCGGCCTCAGGACCGCTCACGCGAATACGAATGTACGTCTCTGGATGTGCTAACAGGAGCATGAAGAGATCTAAGCAATCAGCCTTAATCGACGCAGTCTCCGAAGCATCCGCGAGCACTTGTTGAAAGGTCGTAGAGAGTTCCTGGCGTGGCCAATGTGTGTGGAGCTCCTGCTCAGTCACAGAGAGCGTCACAGCCTCCTTGTGAAGAGACAGGGACTTCATGTGCTTTTTTTGCTGCCTTGTGAGGTGTCGGATGGTCGCGATACGCACGTAATGATAGAGCTTTCTGCTACTCTCAAACGCGCCATCGTATTTTTTTTCGGCCGCAAGCATTGCGCTGAGGATGTCAAGAACACCATCTTTCGCCTGTTCACGTTGGAGCCCAAGCACCTGCGCACAATCTGCAGCGAGCGCTTCCAACGCGAGCGACTCGATTAACACGGACAACTTCATCAGGGGGCACTTTCCTATGGAAAAAAGAACAACACACAGTCTCTCTGATCACAGAAGACATCCACACCCAAAAATGAACGCAGTGGAGCCATGTTTTTTGCGACACTCCATCCTCACGGATGCGTTTTAAAGGGGTAGGTATGCAAAATATATCGACAATATACAATCACCAAAAAGAGCACCTTGCAACAAAAAGGTCGTGCGGTATGATGTTGTTTTTGCGCAGCGGTACTATTCGTACAGAAAGAGAAGAATATGTCATTTTATCCTGAAGATGGTGGCGCGTGGGGATGTCCGATATCCGCCCACAGACACAACTGGAATGGAAGCATCTGTGACGCCCCCACAGAGTGGAATTGTGGCGCAAGCTCCGACTTTCGAGAGAGCTACTGCCAACAAGGGGACGGCCGCTGTTTCGCGCGCAGCACCTTCCAGCCTCAAGGCCCCCACCTGATCGTCGGTGCCAATGGGATCGAGTGGCTGCTCAAAGAAGACGAAACCTCTTTCGAAGATCAGGTCCTCTTTTTATACACACAAGTTTTTCGAGAACCCCACGGGATCGTACAAGCTCACGGTCGTCGAGAGTATATTATCGCAGGCGCGTACATCATCGACTTCGTCAAACAGATCGAATTTACACACAAATCGATCTATGAGTTGTACCCCAAACACTTCGTCTACACTGCGGACCTTGAGATCAAAGCCCCTCGTTTTCGTACCGTTGGACGCCCCTACTTTGTCCACTTCGATCGCTCCTCCGTCTCTCGATTACTCCAAGCCCTGCAAGCCAAACTCCACCTGCGAGAGAAAGAAAACCCCCCTCACTACAGAGACTTTGTCGAAAGACTCCCAGACTACATCGACGCCGCGAGCGAGCGCAACAGAACACTCGAAACACAGCTGCGAAAAAAAGAAGCCACGACCTTTGCGACGAGAAAGCAGACAACCACGAGCTCCTTTCACAACCCCTTTCAAAAAGGACTACAAAACGTTCAGCCAGTCAAAGCGCCTGTCGCTCCTCCTGTCTCAGAAGAACCGACCAAAGAAGAGCCCATCAAAAAAGCTCCTCCCCCACCCTCCCCACCCCAGACACTCCCTGCGCTGTTCGACTTTGACACCCTCTACAACAAAGCATCGATGTACGGCATCGACGCCCTGCGTACTCTGTGGCTCGGTGGATACCGCAAGAACGCCTTGATCCTGCTTCATGGACCTCCGGGGATCGGAAAGTCCAATCTCGCCAACGAGCTCGTCGCCAAAGATCGACGCCACGTCGTCGCTGTCTCACCGACATGGCGCGGCACAGAAGATCTCATGGGATACGTCAACCCCATCAACGGACAACTCCAACCGACCTCCCTGTGCGACTTTCTCCATCGCGCCGAGAAAGCATGGAGAGCCGGTGACCGAAACCCATTCCTCGTACTCTTCGAAGAATTTAACCTCAGCCCACCTGAATACTGGTTCTCCGAGATCCTCGTGCGCTCTCAGTACCCCATCGATGAAGAGCTTGGACGGACCATCGAGTTTGGTGGCAAATCCCCCGAACACTGGGAGACCAACGAGAGTAAGATCTGGCTCTCACCGGCCATTCGGTTCATCGCGACGATCAACACGGACCACACAACACAACGACTTTCTCCCCGTGTCCTCGACCGCTCCACACTCATCCACGTCGAGCTGTCCCCCGAACATATCCTCGAATCACTCGACATCCACATCAGCAACCAACAACAAGAAGCGATCTTTGGTCTCCATGCCCAATTGCGCCACCACGGTGGGACGTTCTCGATGCGGACCGCTGTCGATCTGAAAAATGGCGTCGCACACTGCGAACAACTCGGTATCAGCGAATGGGAAATGATCGACCTCCTCCTCTGCTCAAGACTGCTCAGCAAGGTCAGACTCTACGCAGGTGAAGCAGGTGACCTCGAATCGATCCTGGAGCTGAACGAAAAGTGGGCCGAAGACTATGGTGAACACCTGCCCATGTGTCTCGCATACCTCGAAAAATGGCGTGAATCACTCGAGAACGGTCTCGACGTCATCCAGGCTTAAAGATGGAAGAAGCATTTCACAAAGCCATCATCGAGGATTTACAACGCTTCTCTGCGCAACTCCTCGACAGCATCGGACACACAAAGAGCCAGCCACTGCCCTCGCAGATCGCGCAGCCCATCTCGACCATCTCAGGTGCGCTCTCTGCTGCCGAATTCCTCGCGAACTCGACCCCCAAGCTCCTCGGAGAGTTGCGCTCTCACACGCTCTCTTACACACAAGCTGTTGTCAGGAGCCCTTCACCCAAAGGAGCACGCATACCAAGAGAACCCTGGGCCTACGCCAAACACGGGCAGACACTCGCGCCAACCTTCTGGCTCGCTCCTGCCCAAGAAGCCAGACCCAACCCACAACCCCTGCGCTGGCTCAACCACATCATGCAAAAGCTCAGAGGGCAGCTTCAGTGGTTCCTCAAACAAGGACAAAAGAGTTACGAGAGCCTCGTCGAGCAAGAAGACGACACCTACTGGGGACACCAAACAAGACAAGAGTACAAAGCGATGCTCGACAACATAAAACGCGGAAGCCACCAACTCTCCCGCGCGTTACTCGACATCGAGCGCTTCTTTGGGCAGACCCTCAACGCCAGCCCACACAGACCCGAACCCTACCCACAAGGCAACACATGGCGCCTCCTTCGTCGCTTTGAGCGACACTGGTCCAACCCACTGCTCACCCTCCCCTCCTACATCAATGAATGTGTGATCAAACCACCTGATATCGCCGACCTCCCCTTCCTCTACCAACGTTGGTGCATCCTCTCCCTCTTCAAATGTCTGCAACAGATGGGCTGTGTCCTGCAAGACAACACACAACCGCTGGCGTGGACGATCTTCCTCGGTGGCGCAAGCGAACTCAATCATCCTGTGTACGGACATATTCAGATCTGGGTCGAGCCAAGAATTACCTCAAACACCCATGACAGCGGACTGTGCACAAATGAAGCCCAAGGACAAACGCCCGACATCGTGATCAACGTCCAAAGTCAGGGCAGCACGGAGTCGATTATCCTCGACCCAACGCTCAGTCAACAGACCGAGTTGCTCGAACAAAAAGGGAAATACTACCGCACATTGTATCGCAAAGAGAATCGCAAAATTGCAGGTGTCTCCGTCCTCAAACGCCCTTGGCGTTGCTGGGCAATCGCCCCCATCAAACAAAGTAAATGTCTCTTGCTCGCGGATCGAGATGGAAAATGTGGCGCGATCCCCATGCACCCCCTTGTTCAACAACGCAGCGGACTGCGCGACTTTATGCTCGATGTCTTCGCCTTAACACAGCTCCCCACGCTCTCGACTTAGCAACCCCTTTCAGCGCTCACCCCAACATCTCGCGATACCAATTGAGGCACTCACGTGCGCTCTTTTGCCACGAAAAGTCACTCCTCATCGCGTCATCGACAAAAACATCCCACAGCTCCGGTCGTTCTCTCCATATCCAGCAGGCTTTCTTCACGATCTTTGCGAGAGACCCCGCGTCGTTGGGTGCGTACAAAAAGCCCGTCCCGTGCTCGGCATTGTCATGAACGTGTTGGATCGTATCGACGAGACCACCAGTCGCATGTGCGATAGGAAGGGTACCATAGCGCATGGAGTAAAGCTGTGAGAGACCACACGGTTCAAAACGACTTGGCATGATAAACATGTCCGAACCAGCGTAAATCTTGTGCGCCCACTCTTCGCTAAAGGTGATCCGCGCATGCATCATATCAGGCCAGCGATGTGAAGCGTCGGAGAGCGCACGCTCCAATGTCGGGTCACCGCTGCCCAAGAAGACAAGCCTCGCGCCTGTTGAGACGATTTGAGGGATACTTCTGTAGAGGATGTCGATCCCCTTTTGATGGGCTAAACGACTGACAAGTCCGATAATGGGGCGACGTTCATCTCCCTCCGTCCACCCACAATCCTTGAGCAATTGTGCTCGACAGGCTTCTTTGCCCTTTCGATCATCTGCGGAGTAATTTGCGGCGATCAGTGGGTCTGTTTCGGGATCCCACACTTTGGTATCGATCCCGTTGACAATCCCGCGCACGCGACGTTTATGATGAGATAAGACGCCCTTCATGCCAAAACTCTTGTCTTCTTGGGAGACGATCTCATGGGCGTAAGTCGGACTGACCGTGTGGATACCGTGTGCCATCTCGATCGCGGACTTCATGATGTTGAAGTGCCCATAAAACTCATATGGACCTTTGGTGTGGGCTTTTTTGGGATCGAGACCAATTTGTGGGATGACGGAGAGTGGGAAGTGGCCTTGATAGGCGAGATTGTGGATACTTACGACACGTGCGGCGTTGCGCAGCGGTGTGAGCATGAAGTGCTCACAGAGCAAAGGCAAGGAGAGCGCGGCGTGCATATCGTGTGCGTGGACGACATCCCACTCACCACCGATCAGACAAGCGCCCATCAACGCGGCCTTACATAGAATCGTCCAGCGAACGAGGTTATCGCCATATTCGCCAGACTGAGGATCGTGGTAAATGCCATTGCGTGCGTAGAGAGAAGGACAATCGATCAACAAGAGCTTAAAGCCGTTGGGATGCTCGGCGAGACGCAGCTCAACCTTCATTCCATGATGATCCCAATGCACAAAGAGTGGGCGAGAGTGCAGAGGTGTCTCTTCGCCCAACTGGTCCTTGAGGTGGTTGTAATAGGGGATCGCGACGTATGTGTCTGCGCCTTCTTCATTGAGGGCACCTGGAAGGGCACCAAGGACATCGCCGAGGCCACCCACTTTGGCCCAAGGAGCAAGCTCGGCAGTGATCATCAATATACGCGGGCCTCGCGTTTCAACGGTACTCAATGAATCTCTCCTTTTTCCAAACGGAAGCGAGGGTAGAGTTGGATATCGGGGAGCCGAATGTAATCCAGATCTGTCGTTGTGAGCAAGACCTGTCCATCCGTTTCTTCAAGAAATTGGAAGAAGTATGCGGAGTGACGAGGGTCTAGCTCCCCTGCGACATCATCGAGTAGCAACAGAGGCGCCTGCTGTGTGCGCATCTCAATCTCTCGTATCTCTGCGATCTTTAAGGCCAACACAAGCGCTCGTGTCTGTCCTTGTGACGCTGTCTGTTTAAAGGGTTTGCCACCAAACACAAACGCGATATCGTCTTGCTGCGGTCCCAGCATCGTCTTGCGTCGATCGAGTTCTCTCGTTCGCACCCTCTGGAGGTAGGCCACAAAACGTTGCGTGACCTCCTCTGTGAGTTCCTCGAACGTCCGATCTCCTTGTAGCTTAGGTAGCTCTCGAATGCTCGATTGATAGTGCATCTCGACGTCGATTTGCAGATCAGGGAAGATCCGCGCATAGGCTTCCTTCATATGGACACGCAAGCGGGAGAGCAGCGCAATGCGACGTGTGATGATTTGCACACCAAGTTCGACAAATTGTTGGTTGATCACGTCGAGGAAAGCGCTGTCAATGTTGTCTTGTTTGAGCAGCGCGTTGCGGTGGGAGAGGATGCGCAAAAACTGTCGGACTTCCCGGAGGTAGGTAATATCAGTATTAAATACCGCCCGATCCAGAAAGCGCCGACGAAGCTCAGGGGCACCTCGCACGAGTTGGATCTCTTCGGGGGTGAAAGCCACGACGTGTGTACCGTCGAAGTAATCATCGAGCTGAAGAGGTGGCGCGCCGTTAACAGTGATCTGGCGTTTGTTGCGACTGAACGTCACCGCGAGCTTGCGCAGCACACGTCCCTGCACGTCGCCTTGTACACGCGCGTCCGCCATCCCCCAGGCCATCAAATCCTTTGGTCGGACCGGACGTAAGGGACGCAACGTGAACAGATAGTAAATGGCTTCGAGCAGGTTGGTCTTCCCCTGGCCATTTTCCCCAAAAAAGACATTAAAGCGGGGGTGAAGCTGAAAGGGAGAACCTGCAAGATTGCGAAACTGACGGGAAGCAAAGGTCGCCAAGTAAAAGGACATGAGGACGTGGCCTCATAAACGCATAGGCATGATCACATTGAGGTGGGGCAGCTTGGCTTTTTCGTCTTCCTCTTCGACTTCGTAGTAGGGACGCAGCAAGCATGGGCTCAAGTGGTTGGTGAATTCAAGCAGGACATCGGAGGTTTCGATCACCTGAAGCGCATCGACGAAGTAGTTGGCGTTAAATCCAACCTCAACTTCTCCACCACCTTCGCGGATCTCGACCTCCTGGGAAGCCTCACCACGGCCAGAGTGTTGACTGGAGATCCGCAACAAGCTCGGTGTCACCTGGAAGCGAACACCACCTGTCTTATCAGGAGAGAGCAAAGAGATACGACGCAACGCGTCGAGCAGCTCTGTACGTCCCACACGACACTGGATGTTGGGGGACTTGGGCACGACCTGTCTGTAGTCAGGGAAGGAGCCTTCAACGAGCATACTCACGAGTGTATGGTTTCCGTGTTGGAACAACACACGCTTGTCCTGGAACCCAATGTACGCTTCGCCTTGTTTGGGATCGAGCGTCTTGCGCAGCTCGTTGAGCAGCTTGCGGGGCAAGATCTGTCCGGGGTTGAGTGTGAAGTTCTCAGGTGGGACGGACTCTGCGAGCGCGAGCCTGTGACCATCTGTTGCGACTGCGCGGAGATTTTCACCCTCTTCACATTCGAAGTAGACACCACCGAGATAGTAGCGTGTTTCTTCGTAGGAGACGGCGAAGATCGTGCGGTCGACGACTTCGAGGAGAGAGTCCACAGGGAACTGGTAGCTGGTCTCGGGGTTGAGCTCAGGCCACTTGGGAAATTCTTCGCTCGGCAGCGTGTGCAAACGAAACTCAATCCGGTCGCTCTTGATCTCAAGTTGTCCTTGGTCAGCGTGGTAGATAAGCTCGATGGGTTGGGCCGGGAAGTTACGCACAACGTCATAGAGGTCTTTCGCGGAGACAGTGGTCTGTCCGTCGATCTCGATCTGCGCTTCGGTCGTACCGGAGAAGCTGAGTTCTTCGTCGGTCGCGGAGATGGTGAGACCTTTCGCGTTCGCTTCGAGCATGAGGTGGGTCAAGATCGGCTTGGTGCTCTTTTTGGGCACAACACTTTGTGCGATCGAGACGAGCTTTAGCAGTGAATTGCGTCCTATCAACAATTGCATCGAATTTCCCTTGAAACATAATGGTTTCTTAACAATCCCAAGATGGGAGAGGCCTTATCTTCTTCTTTAAGGCCAGGATGTCAAGTCACCCAACAGAAAAATCAGTCCATTCGCGGTATCATCTCCGCGTTTCTTTTGCGTTCAACATATCACTGTCACGACGATCCGCGCAAAATCATTCGTCGGGGAGAATCATCCTGGGCATCTGCTTATGCGCTGATGTGAGGTGAGCGTGGAGAGAGGTGGGTCGACACGCTGTAAGAACATACTCGTGAGACCGTGTGGGGTCAATCCCAAAACGACATCTCAATGTCTAGCTTTGCAATCGGGCTTCGAGCAGGAGGAGTTCTGCACGAAATTCCTGTTCACGTTTCGCGAGGCGTTCGATTTTTTGGCAGGCGTTGATCACAGTAGAGTGATCTTTGCCTCCAAAACGCACACCGATCTCAGGATATGATCCTTTGGTCAGCTTGCGGCAGAGGAACATCGCAACTTGCCTTGGGATGAGCACCTGCTTGCGTCGCTCGCTGCTCTTGAGATCGGAGATTTTGACGCCGTAATGGTCCGCAACACAACGCTGGATCCCCTCAATCGTCAGAGTAGAGGGACGCTCTGGGAGCAAGTTACGCAGCACCTCTTTGGCCATCGCCAGCGAGATCTCTTTGCCTGTCAGCTCGGAGAACGCATCCAATCTGACAAGACAACCTTCGAGCTCGCGCACGTTGCTCTGGATCGTCGAAGCCAAAAACAGCACGAGATCATTGGACAAACGAAGACCACTTGCGACGGCTTTTTTGGTGATAATCGCCATCCTCGTCTCCAGCTCTGGCGCCTGGATATCCGCGATCAATCCCCACTGAAAACGCGAGCGTAAACGCTCTTCAAGCTGCGGGATATCCTGGGGATATTTGTCCGACGTCAGCACGATCTGCTTGTTGGAGGAGTACAAAAAGTTGAACGTGTGGAAGAACTCCTCCTGGGTCATCTTTTTGCCTGCGATAAATTGGATATCATCGATCAGTAGCACATCACATTCATCGCGGTAACGGGTGCGGAACTCGACGAGTTTGTCGAGCCGTACAGCCGCGATCATGTCGTTCATGAATTGCTCCGCCGAGAGATACAAGATGCGCGCACCCTTTCGATCTTCGAGGACTTTTAGCCCAATCGCGTGGAGCAAGTGGGTCTTTCCGAGCCCAACACCGCCATAGATAAAGAGCGGATTGTAGCTGTTGGCCGGCTCGGACGCGACCGCGAGACACGCGGCATGTGCGAACTGGTTGGAGGGACCGACGACAAAGCTCTCAAAAGAGTAGCGTGGGTCGAGAGGTCGTGAGTGTTGCTGGAAGGGACTTTCTTTCACAGGTGCGGTTTGCTCGACGGGCTCTTTAGGCGTTACAGGCTCTTCAGCTTCCGTCGCAGGTGCTTCTTCACATAAAATTTGTACGTCCATATGAGAGCCTGCAAGCTGAACAAGCTCATCACGGATATCATTGAGATAGTTGTCCGAGATCCAATCGTAGAAAAATTGGTTGGGGACATGGACATACAAAGCGTCGTCTTGGAGCGTAGCGAAGACAGGCTCAAACCAGATCTTGAAGTTCTGCGGACTGATACGTTCTCGCAGTCGCTCCAATAACTTTTGCCACAAAAGCGGATTAATCGTGGGCTCGCTCAACATTTGCTCCCGTACATTCTCCCCCGCCGTCAGCAGGGGTGTTGAAAGGAGTGTGCTTGTAGCCTCAAAGCATCACCTCCTATCAATCAAAAGGATGAGGTTGTGTGTGTTGTCATCTCGATGGCGTCTTACACAAAAGAAGACGAAGTCCCCACGGTACTGGGGATAAAACATAAACATTTTGCATCGAAAGGGGGGCCATGATCGTGGCCAGGACGACAAAGCACATCCGCTTCACCATGCCAGCGGTAGTCTTTTTGTCAAGATCTTTCGCACAGCGCATGTGACTTTGCTTTGTAAGATCGAGTCACTTCCATCGATTGTATTTTCGGCGAGCCCATCTTCCGAGGGGGACAAAAAATGACAAAATCAAAGACCGACGGAGAAACGATCCGAAAATATGATCTAGAAGATCGATGCAACCGATCGTTTATCCGCCGGATAACTCGAAAGAGGCTCCCCATCCACATGAACCTCCATACAAAACACAATGGCACAACGTATGAGTTTGTTCTGGTATCTGCGCGCAAAATGAGTTACAACAACCGCATACTATCGACTGGCAGAAGATAAGAGGCCCACAAGCGTACTTGATGAGGCCTTGCCATCGAAATGGCAGACATTGAGAGGTCATCCTATGATGATTGTTGATGTATATCGACGTGGACCCACAAAACGACAACGAGGTGGTGTATGAGCTCAGAAACCCAATCGCTGACCATCAAGGTGGATGAATGGCCCCTTCGTGAAGATATCGCCGAATTCCTGAACACTTCCAACGCGAAAGAAGACATCAGCCGCTTACTCACAGAAGAATTCGACACAATCGTCTATTTCCAAATTGACGAAGATGATCTGCTCTGGGGATATCCAGAAGCATTTATCCTTCCCCTGCACGCCTTTGTCAGCAGCCTGTCCCGAGGTCTCAAGATCCTCTCGGCAGATCAAGCCGCCGATGTCCCCATCTTCTTGCAACAAAACGCCGTTGGCCCAGAAGATGCCGCCCATAGACTTCACATGAAGATCGACGGCCAACTCCTGCGACTCTCGCTCCAGTGGGGCGGCGAAAAAGCCCCCCCCGCCCACCTCAAAGAAGGCAACGAGTGGAGCCTCGACCTCGTCCAAAGCCAACAAGTGATCGTCGAATTTATCAACGACTACTGCCGACGTGTCACCATGCTCTTGGGCTCTCTACCTGACTGGAGTGGCGAAGACATCTCCGCGCTCTTCGAATCATTTTAACAAACTGAAGCCACCCAACAACCCCCACACAGTGCGCTCCCCCACGAGACACTGTCACCCATGGAAACATCTCTTTCGTATCGTTCCCAGAAAGGGATGCGGAGGAACCATGCAACCACAGCCTTCCATCGCCCGTCATCAACTCTTTGCCCACACCGTACGCTGGCTATGTCTCGGCGTGTTTGTCCTGGGTGCCAGCGTCTTGTACACGACCCCCTCGCAGAGCGCCGGCCAAAAAGGCAAAGTCGTGATCACAGGGGTCTACTTCGATGGCTTCATGAAGGGCAACCCCGAACCTGAAGAAGCTATCCGTATCAGCAATCTCAGCAACCGCACGGTCGACATCTCAGGCTGGATCATCTCCAACCGTTTCTACGCTCCTCGCAAAACCCTCAACGATGATGACGATGATCTCACCCCAAGTCATCGGCGCAGCACTCGACGACGCTACAGAAGAAGACGATACAGCGGCAGCCGACGCGGTCGCTTTGGCCGCAAAAAGAAGCAGGACGTGATCCTCCCTCCAGGGACCAAACTACCTCCCAAGGCCTCCATCTGGATTGCCCATCAAGCTGAAGCGTTCAAAAAATACTTTGGCAAATACCCCGCCTTCGAAGTCAAAGACACCGCAAGCAGCGTCGAAAAGGCCCGCGCCCCCAAAGGTTGGCCAAACTTTGTCGCGAGCTACGGCATCGTCTCCCTTCACGATGAACACGGCGACACCACCGATGTTGTATGTTATGTACGGGACACTCGTAAGGACAACGTCAACAAAGAGAAAGTACCCAATGGTCAGTGGAGTGGCCCCTCTGTCATCTTAAAAGGCGCCAACCAATACGCGTGGCGTGGACAGGTCCTCGCTCGCGATAGAGATGGAAAAGGCTCCTTCAAGCGCGACACCAACACCGCCCGCGACTGGGACAGCAGCTTTGGTGTCGCCAAATTGGGCGTCGATCCTGTCCACCGCGTCGAGCTACCAGGACAATCCTTCTTTCAACTCAAGAATCACCGCAACGTCTACGCCGAAGTCATCGCGACCTCTGCCCCAGAGAATAACTTCAAGGGACTCCTCAGCGGATTTCGCCGCGCCAAAAAAGAGTTGCTCGTCAACATCTACCAATTTACCAACGCCGCCATCTCCGATGAGCTGATCAAGGCACGACGTCGCGGCGTCAAAGTCACAGTCCTCATGGAAGGTTCACCTGTCGGTGGCGTCCAAAAAAAATCGCGCTACATCGGAAAACTCCTCACAGACGCTGGCGCCAAGGTCTTGTGGATGCGTGGACGACGCTCCAAAAAACGCCCACGACGGTATCGCTTCAACCACGCCAAGTACGTGATCGTCGACCGCAAGTGGGTGATCATCGGCTCCGAAAACTACGGCACAACAGGACACCCCCTCACCCCCCAATTTGGCAACAGAGGCTGGGAGGTCCACGTCAAACACCCCAAGATCGTCAAGACCATGCTCAAGGTCTTCCAAGACGATACAGACACCAGCCGCTTTATGGACCTCCTCCCGTACATGAGCCACGTCCACCGTTGGGGACTTCCACCTCGCACCTTTCGCTATAAGGCCAAGGTCAAAAAGGGATACTACACCTACCGCAAAAAACCTCTCCGCGTACGTGGACGGATGGACCTTCAACTTGTGCTCTCCCCTGACAACAGCCTGCACGAGAAGTCTTCATTGATCGGGACCATCCTCAGCTGTAAACGCGAGGTCCTCGCGCTGCAAAACTCGATCCCCACATATTGGGGCAAAAAACACTTTCGCTCCTTCTGGAAGACCCCCGACCTCCCCCTGATGGCCTTGATCAAAGCTGCCCGCAAAGGCTGCCGCGTCCGCGTCCTCCTCGACAGCACGTGGTATCACATCCAGGCCTCCGAGAAGCGCGACAACGACAGCACCGTCCTCGCTCTCAACAACCTCGCCAAACGCGAAGGACTCGATCTACAGGCGAAGCTCATCAACCTCGGCTCCGTAGGTGTCAGCAAGATCCACGCAAAAGGCATCATCGTCGACCGCGAGAAGGTCTTCATCGGCTCGATCAACTGGACGGAGAACAGCTTTAAGGGCAACAGAGAGGTCGGGATCATCATCAAACACCCCAAAATCGCCACGTACTACACCGACCTGTTTATGCACGACTGGGTCCGCTCTCGTATCTACCAAATGGTACTGATGAAACGACGCACCCGTGTCTACAAAGAGCCCAACAAACGCAGCCGTGTGCTGCAACGCTTCTCTTATGGTGATATGGTCGATGTGCTCGCAGAAAATGGTGACTTCTATCAAGTCCGTGTCAAAGACCGCACGATCGGATACCTGCCAAAAGGTCCACATACCAAACTCTTCAACGAGTTTGAGACGCGCTGGCAGATCGGCGCCAAAGGGGTCGTCTTTGGCAAAATCAAAACGATCCGCGAGAAGAAGAAGCTCGCGATCATGTACATGAGCCCTTCCTTTCAAAGGGGACTCAACATCATCGTGTGGGGTTCGACACGTGAGCGTATCGAACGCAAAATCGGCACGCTCAAAGGGCTCATCGGCAAACACATCCAGATCCAGGGCAAGATATCCTCTTACCGCGGCACACCACAGATCGTCTTGCGCGATCCAAAACAGTTGACGATTCTTCGATAATCTTCTATTCAACGTAAACGCATTTTTCTTCGCCATACATCGCTCATCCAAAGGATGATGATTCATGAGCACACGACATTGGTATCTGTTTCTTTTCCTGGCGCTTCTTTCCTTCAACTTGCAATCCGCTTGTGGTTTCGGGTTGGAGGTTGGCGCAAATTGTTACGGGACATATGAATGCAAGCCCGGATTGTTCTGCTACCAGAGCAAATGTATCTCTCCAAGTGGCCAAGCTTGCGCGACAAACTCCGACTGCCCCGAGAACTTTGCATGTCGCTTTCAGCTCTGTGTCGACAAGACAACGCTGCAAAGCTGTAGCCAAACCACGACGCCTTGCGCAACAGGCTTCTCTTGTGTCGATGGCTTCTGCACCAAGTCGGGAGAGGGTCGTACCTGTCGACGTGATATCGATTGTCCAACAGGACTCGTCTGCGATGTAGAGAATGGCTCTGTCTGCCGCCAAGGGAACCAATGTGTCGAGAATACAGATTGTGCAGAGGGCTTCATCTGTGATCGAGATCGCTGCATCGAAGACCCCAACGCCCTCGAATGTGTCGTACAAGACGACTGCTCCAGCGACGAAGTCTGTAGCAATGGTGTCTGCATCGTCCCCTGACTCCCCTCCCCTTTGACACACCACACACCCTCTTCCTACAAAGCAATGGACTTGATTTGTGTAGGTCAACTGACATATCTTCTGCGTCAGCACCCGTGCGCGTTCTTTCCATCCAACAGCTCACAAACGAGGTACGTTCAACATGTTTTCCAACACCCCCTGCCCTCTCAAAACCTTCCATCCTGCTACCATCATACGAAGTCTCGTATGTGTATGTCTGTTGTCTTTTGGGCTCCCCACAGCCGCCATCGCCAAGCAAGATCCGATGTTGTTGACAGCTCGTTACATGACCACCATCCACCAAAAACTACAAAAGAATTGGCGCAGCAAAAAGATCCCTTTGATGGAGATTCACCTGCGCAGCGCGACTGTGACCCTGTGGCTCAAAAAAAATGGGACGTTGCTCAAGGCCAAAATCAGCAACCCGAGCGGCAACAAAGCATATGACAAAGCGCTGCTCGCGAGCGTCAAACGCTCCTCCCCCTACCCTGCGCTGCCTGCACATCTACACACACAGGCACGCAAAACTGGACTGGATATTGTGTTTCGACCTCGGGTATTCCGAAAAAAACTCCTGCCCCTCAAGCGGAAGTACAAAGGCTCCGCGACCATCCCCAACTGGGTCCCCAAAAAATCAAAAAACAAGAAGAAAAACAAGAAGTAGCGGTTCTACCACTTTCCACCGCCGCTGCGGCCGCTGCTTCTGTAGCCACTGCGATATCCACCGCCGCTACGATAACGACTTCCGCCACTTCTGTAGCCGCTGCGCCCACGATAACGGCTGCCGCCACTTCTGTAACCACTGCGTCCACGGCTCCCACTGCGATAACGACTGCTACCACTTCTGTAACCACTACGTCCGCGATAACGGCTGCCGCTGCGGTATGCGCTTCTTCTGTAGTAGCGACCACCTGGACCACGTCTATAGTATGTCCCGCGACTCCATCCCATCGGTCGATAACGTCTGTAGTACGTGGTCCTGTAGTAACCACGATAGCTCGGATAGGAGCGGTAGTAGTATCGATAACGGCTATAGAATGGACCTGAACGCCACCACATCGGGGAACCGTACCAACCAAAGGCAGGACGCCACCAGATCGAGTGCCACGCCGCGTAGGTAAAGAAGCCTAAGAAGAAGGCGTTGGTTGAAGAGATATGGTGTGTATATCCAGGCTGTCTGTAGTAGTAGCCAGAGGAGTCATACAACGAGTAACTGAGCTTTTGATTGCCCTTCTCGTAGGGCTGTGATTGCTTGAAGACAAACAGCAGTTTGTCGTCTTTGGATTGGTAGCCGGGTTGTTTGTTCTTGTCGAGGTAACCACGCAGACGAAGGAGCTTGTTCTCCCACTTGGGCTCAACACGGACAGGTGTGGGGAGAAGCGTCGTGGGATCTGCGTTGGGTTTTTGTTGCTTGAGTGTCGCGAAGTAGATCGCGTTGACTTCGTCCTCGAATTTCTTCATCCAGGCCTTGAAGTCTTTGGGGTTGTCCGTCTTTGTCTGCCAGAGCGCCTGCTCAACAGCCTTCAAGTCGATCTCTGGCTTACCAACCTTGGCAGGCTTGAGATTCATCGCTTGTTTTTGGGCACGTCGCGCACCATCATAGCCAGGCATAGGGCGGCTGTAGTGGCTTGAGCGTGGTGCAAACAAGAAATACAACAGCGCGACCACAAAAATAACCGCGACGATGGAACCAATGATCCCAATGAGACCACCATTTCCCGAGTCCTCTACGACGTACTCCGTCTCGTAGTAATCATCATCGTAATCATCGTACTCTTCGTAGTATTCTTCGACATATTCGTCTCGATCTCGCCGAGAACCTCTTCCACGACGCCATGATCGTCGAGCCATGTTTCCTCCTACTGCTCAATATGAGCGACTTTTTCTCGTTTGATACGAGTGTGGCTTGTAATGGACACACCCAAAGTAACCATAATCTTCGGATATACAAAGAAAAAACATGTGCGTTCGGGCGCACTGGCCACGTCTTCGCCCCATGTCACTGCATACAACATAGATACATGTACGAAAATTCCGTCTGAGACTGTCACAAGTCCACTGGAAGGAAAAAGCACACAGAAAAAAGACCACCTATAAGGTAGCGGTCTTGCCCCCTATCCACATCACAAAGAGGAGAGAATTTTCTCCAACATTCTTGCATTTTCCGAAAAAAATCAAGATACTGTTCTTTGGTGTATACAAATACTCTGTATATCCGGAGTTGGGAAACAGAAAAAGTATGATGTCGGCTGTTCCTTTTTTTCACCCAACGGCCTCACATCAGGAGGAATGTATCATGAATGTGAAAGCGCACCTGTCATCAATGATGCGCGTGTTGTGTTTGGGATTTTTACTCTTCTTCGCCTGTGGTGATCCAGGCAGTAACAACAATAACAACAACAACAATAACGCTGAGTGCACCAAAGACGAAGAGTGCAAAACCGACGAACGTTGCGGAACAAAAGGAAAATGCTTCCCCATCCTCTGCGGCGCGGACAGCGACTGTCGCGACCAATGGCATTGCAACTTTGCCACCGAGCGTTGCCAGGCAGCCCCATATGACGGCTGCAAGGAAAATACAGATTGTGAGCTCAACGAGATCTGTGAGAGCAACCGCTGTGTCGCCAAAGCAGAGTGCACAACAGACACTGATTGTACAGACGCACAAAAGCCCAAGTGTGAAAGTGGAAAGTGTGTCGCAGGGCCTGAATGCACCAAAAATGAAGACTGTACCGATACACAAAAGCCCGTCTGTAAAGACAATAAGTGTATCGAGAAAGAGAAAGAATGCGATCAAGACACGGATTGCAAAGACCCGACCAAACCCTCCTGTAAAGACGGTCAGTGCGTCGAACCCCAACCTGAATGTGCAAAAAGTTCAGACTGTACGGACCCGGCCAAGCCTATCTGCTCGGGACGCAAGTGTATCGCTGACTCCGGTGTCGGTGAAGGTCTCCCTTGTGAACCCGGCGTCACAGAGTGCAAGAGCGCATTCTTCTGTTACAAAGAAGACAGCGCAAGCACAAAGGGTGTCTGTCGTATCGAATGTCTTGCCTTCTCGCCACAATGTCCAGCCAACAAAGTGTGTCGCCAAACAAGCGGTAGTCGTGGGATCTGCCTCGACGAAAACAACGGCAAAAAAGAAGGCGAGTCCTGTGAGACCGATGCTTGTGAGAACAACCTGTTCTGTGCGAGCTGGAAAGGCAAAAAGATCTGCGCAACACCATGTGACCCATCCAACGCAGCTTGTGCCACAGGCGAAGAGTGTTACGAAGCGATCACAGGCCGCTTCTTGTGTGTCGCAGAACGCGATCCATGTGGTATCGGACGCCCCTGTCCAGATGGTGAAGATTGCCTCTCCAGTCGCTGCACCCCAAAACCCCCATGTAATCCAGCTTGCGCCTCCGACGAGCTGTGTGACAGTGGGACTTGTCGCAAAAAACAATGCCCGAGTGAGATCCAGTGCGCGACAGGCGAAAATTGCGTCAATGGCACATGTGTGAATCCCACCTCCAACCCTCCCTGTAAACCCTGCCAAAGCGGACAATGCCCCAACACTGGCGCACAATGCCTCAGCGGATATGGCAACGACACCAACAGCTATTGCTACGAAAGCTGTGCAGGTGGGAAAGCCTGCCCCGATCCAGCACACTTCTCCTGCAAGATGATCAACATCAACCTCAACAACACGACCTGTACATCGGACACAGACTGCACCGCTCATGGAAGCAATGTCACATGTTCCAACGGCAAATGCACACGCAACAACGTCGCGCTCTGCCTCCCCACCATCGGGACCTGTACCAATAAGTGCGGCGGCGTGACATGCCCAACAGGCACCACGTGCATCCCTGCAACAGGCACATGTGGCGGCAAAAAACTCTGTGATACATGTAAAGTCAACGAAGAATGTGGTGGCACAAATGACCTCTGCTTACGCGCGAACGGTGGCACAACGTCCTTCTGTGGTCTCGACTGCACCAACGACGCGAGCGTTTGTCCCACTGGCTTTAACTGTTTCACGATCAACGGTCAAAACGTGAAAAACTGTGCCCCCGCAAACCTCACATGCCCAGCCCCCTAAGAAACCTCCCCATCTCCTCCCCACCCAAGACCCTTTCTTTTGAAGATCCAATCTCTTTGGGGTATGATTCTTTGCATGTACAAAGAATCATACACGTACGTTTTGAGCGCTCTTTTAAAAAGGAATGTATATGATGTCATTTTTGTCGCCTCGCATGCTCATTCAACATCTTTGTCTCACAGTCCTCCTTGTCCTGATCGCCTGTAGCGATCCCCCCAAAAAAGAAGGCTGTGAGAACAACAACGATTGCGCTGTCCAACAAGTCTGCAAAGACACACAGTGTACCGATATCGTATGCAGCACCAACGACGATTGTCGTGGTGGTTATCTCTGTGACACCACAAGCCAACGTTGCCAAGCCAACAGCGAAAATTGTCCAGAGCTCGCAACTGGCGGTTGCTGCAAAGACGAACACTGTAAAGCAGACGAACAATGTGTCGAGAAGGCCTGCCAAAAGAAATCTTGCGAAAAAAACGAGGACTGTACGGAGACAGACAAACCCAAATGTCTCGAAGGGACGTGTTCTCCAGCGGACACCTGCAAACAGGATAGTGACTGTCAAACCGACAAACCCAAGTGTGAAAATGGCACGTGTACAGCCCTTCCGCTCAAAAAATCAGGCGAAGAATGTGCACCTAACGCCCCTTGCGAGAAAGACCTCGTCTGCTTCGCCGAGATCGGACAGACCTATTGTCGCAAACAATGTGACCCATTCAACGCGGTCTGTGGGATCGGGACGGTCTGTCAATTCATCAACGAAACAACCGGCGCTTGTGTCCCCAGAAACAGTGGGAAAAGGGATGGAGAGGCCTGTGACGCTGCGCCTTGTGAGAAGAGCTTCACATGTGTCGAGTGGCCCGCCGGTAGCTCCGTCTGCGCGCGCCCCTGTCGCAACGCAAAGGACGACTGTGGACAGGACGAGATCTGCCACGACTTCGGCAGCATCAAACTCTGCCTCGCCAAACCACAATCCTGTGGTACAGGGCGCCCCTGCCCCGATAAGTGGACCTGCACCAACGACGTCTGTCTTCCAGATAAGTGCCCTACAGTCGCGTGCCAAACAGGTGAGATCTGTCGCCTCGGAAACTGTGAAAAACCAAACTGTTGCAAAGGAGATGTCTGCCCTTCCAGCACCACATGTAACCACAGCACAGGCGCGTGTGTCACACCGACCATCGACATCCCCTTCTGTACAGCCTGCCTCTCCAACGGCTCTTGTGGCCTCCCCTCCGAACGCTGTATCGCGCTCACAAGCGCACAAGACCGCATCTGTGCCGCCGAATGTACCGCGACAAAGACATGCACAGACAACAACATGGCCTGCATCAAGCAAAAAGATGATCGTTGGTTTTGTCTCCCCAAAGTCGGGACGTGTGATCGAAAAGCCTGTGATGGTGTCACCTGCAAAGACAATGAAGCCTGTCTTCCCCTCACCAAAAAATGTGTCGCCGTCGGACTCGGTGTCTGCAAACCCTGTGTCAACGACCTGCAATGTGGTGGCCCAACCGATCTTTGCATCATCAAAGAAGGTGAGACCACAGGTTACTGTGCACAAGATTGCGCGGGCTGCGCACAATGTCCGGCAGGGACCGCCTGTCAGGATTACAATGGCCAAAAACAATGCCTCTCCGCCACCTCCTGCAAATAAGGTCACTGCAAGGAAAAAGTCTAACTTCCCCTATACATTCCCGTCCCGCCATAAACGCTTGATCGAATAGATCCACAACACCGTATATCCCACAGCGATCAACTTGATGTTCTGCTCCAAGAAGACATTGGCGAGGCGTCGGTGCGATAAAGAGACCGCCGTATGATCCATGAAGAAGACAACCCCACCAAACACGAAAATCCCCAGACATAACCACGCGACGACCTTCGCAAAGACCCCCTCCCGAGGGAAGAACCCCAACGACAATACGCCAAACATCAACGCGAGCGCACCCCACTTCAACCACGTAAAGAGATGCAACAACAGGTAAGAAGCGCGCACATTCACGGGATCTGTCAGATACGCCGAGAAGATCGATAAGATCTGAAGGTTCTCGACAGCATCCCCCACAAACATCGCCAACGCGAGGATAACACCACACACACCGAAGAATGCCTTCCCTGTGCGCAACATCAAGACCCAGGCGAGCAACCCCAAAAAGGCCGAGTACACAACCATGAAGAGATAGTCAAAGTACGTGTGCCAGCGCAGACGCTTCATCTGGTCGGGTGTGTGTTCTTTGCCATGAAGCGCCTGTGCGATCTGACAATCAGAGGTCGCAAACTCAACAGCCAGGATCAAGCGAGTGAATCCCTTCGCGCTCTGCTTCTTCGCTGCACAAGCCGCAGACACCTTGAACGTCTCCATCGAGACACCCGCCAGGAGCTGCGAGAAGATCAACGAACATACCAACAACAGGCCACCTGACAACACAATCGCCCACGTATACCGCCGCAATGTGATGGAATGATGTTGTGCTTCCATGAATAATTCGTCCTCCAAAGGTGAATTCGTAGGCAGTGCTTTGTGGGTTTGCTGCCCACACCCGCTCGGGGAGTAGCGCTCCCCGAACCCCGCATATGCTGCCGCGCTTCGCTTGCCAGGTTAGAGTGTATCAGCCTTTACAAAGGCTGATACAACAAGGAAAAAGGAAAAGGGATGGGGCCGGTTGAAGGGGGTTGTTTTGTGGTCCCCTCAGGGATAGGCGATCTGTACACCAAAACCTTTTCGGATGTATTCGTTGACTGTATGGGCTGTGTACGCGGGGCGCCAATTGGCACGTGATTGCTTTCGCGCTTCCTTCAAAAATGCCTCGACACTTGCAGTCGCACCGAGGCTCTTCATGTAGGTTTTGATGTCGCGATCAGGATCAGAGAATGGCCCCGCGCTGTTCGTCTCACTGCCCCATTTGTAGAGGAGCACCCCACTTTGGCAAGGTGCGTGTTGTTTGCAGGCGCTTGAGAGTCCATTCTTCCCTTGGGGACTCGCCGCGACGATATTGCCGAACGACTTGGTCAAGGACGGTGTAATCTTCCCAAAAGAGAGGCCCCAATTCCTCGCACCAGGCGTGTGAGTGCCCGGTTTACCGTGAAGAGGAAAACCATGTGAACCAAGCACCACGTTGTAGTGTGCTTCCTGGACAAAATTATCCTTGCCGTAGCCATTGAGATTCAGCGCGATCCCGTTGTCCAGGGCGAGATTGTCCACGACTACACCCCCACCTCGCAACTTGATCCCATCAGCCGAACCTCTCGCAGTGATGTTCGCATGTGCCATCACATTCTTGGTGTCTGTGTTGAGATAGATGTTGTGGTTGTAAATCGTCGGGACTGTCGTGGGATACTTGTCAGAGACTTCACCTGAGAGCCAGCCGTTGTGATCCAACAAGTTCTCTTCAAATAAGATGTGTTCGACATGACTCATATAGATGCCCTGTGCGTGGTGGAACTCCGTGCTACCGGTGTAGTGTTTGTGGTAGCCAAAGTTATCGAGGAAGTGGCTCCTTCGCACGGCGATGTAACGCGCCCAATTCTTTCGATCACCCCCGCCATTCTGCACGACCAACGGCAAAAACAAAAAGCGACAATCTTCAAACAGGATATGATGGGTCTCCTTCTGCCACATCACAGCAGGTGGATTCCCTCCATCATCCTGACGTGTCGCCGAAAATGAAGGTGATGATGGATCCTTAAAAGGATTGTAGAAGTCGATCCCCACAAAAGACCAGTACGCGGCTGCGTCCGCACCTGATGTATACCCGGAGCCATACCAGCCAAAGGACAACAGAGGCCCCCCTTTTCCTGTCCAGATCAACCTTGGACGTGCGCCCGTTCCGTAACTTGTGAACAACAGAGGAGCTTTGATCGAGAGACCACCTTTTGCTGTCGTCGCTCGAAATTTCACGTGCTCAGACCATGTATCACCTGCCTTCAAGAGGACCCAATCAGGACGCGCGACCTTCCCATTGGATGAACGACTTTGCAAAATCGACAGCGCCTTCGCCAATGTCTTGACCGCCTTGGACGCACTCGAACCATCCTGTTTGTCATCCCCCGAAGACGAACTCACGTAGATCTTGCGCGTGTCTTTGTGTGCCTGATATACAGTCCAACCATCGGCTCCAACAGGACTCCAAGAGTATGTTTTGTAGGTTGGTTTGACAGGCTGATCTGGTGTTGGGGGTTGTTCGGCGGGCGTGGTCTCTGCGATCACTTCCCGCTCTGGAAGCGACGGTTCAGGGGTCACAACCTCTTCCCCTCCTCGCGCCTCTTTGGGTGTCACTTCGGCCTTTTGTTCGGGTTCGACAGACCGCTCCGTGGTCTGTTTGCTGTCGGTCTGCGAAGTCTCAGTAGGATCGGTCTCTTGTGTCTGACCTCCATCAGTGGAGTGGCTGACTTCCTTCCCTTCAGGCTCAGAAGGCCCCGTACAATCGAGTGCCCACAAAGAGCACACTATACAAACGATGAACATTCCTTTTTTCAGCATTTTGCACCTCTCTGTTTGGATAGGCACATGGTAGCGCAGATCAACAGAGATGGACAGCCCCCACATTGCGCATCAGATCACGTCCGGATGTCGAGGACAGGGCGAAATCCACAATGTGCGGAGTTTTGATTGGCTTGCAGACCATATCGATAAGACACACGCAGAAAAGAGGCTTTGGTGTTGTAATGACCGCCACGTACGGTCACACGTTTGCCACGATTCGCCATATGGACAGGGTCATCACCTTCGACCTCCTGAAAGTAACGAGGATTCCAGCCATCAGCACACCACTCGTAGACATTGCCAGCGCAATCGAGGACTCCAAAGGGCGACATACCTTCGGGACAATGCCCGACCTGTGTGACTCCGCCCTCAAGCATCCCAAAATTCCCATGTGTACGTGAAGGTGCTTCCTCCCCCCAAGGATACAAACGCCCGTCCAAACCTCCGGCCATCTTCTCCCATTGGGCTTCGGAGGGTAGAGAGAGACCATAAAAATCGCAAAACGCCCAGACATCTTCGTAAGAGACCCACACAACAGGTCGATCCGCCAAGGCAGCAGGACAGGTATCACCTCGCCAGTGGTTGAGATAATTGCGCTGTGAAGGTGACGTCTTGTACTGACTCTCCTCCACAAAGATCGACCACATCCTGTTGGTCACAGGCACACGCGCCACCCAGAACGCCTCCACAGAGACGTCTTTTGCAGGCTGTTCATAACGCGAAGCCTCCCTATCGTCCGCTCTTGCGCCCATCGTAAAATGCCCCGCAGGGATATAACTCAAAGGCATCAAAGGACGACCTGTTCGGGAGAATACAATCGCCTGTTTGATTTCACTTGGTGCAGCCACCAACGAAGGCCATGAGCGACCATTTGTCGTGGAACGCTCCGCACGCAAGAGGCGCCCAACCACAGGCATATTTCGTGTATGCTCAGGTAGCCATGTCGGGCGTTTTCGATCGATCCTCTTGCGCAAGACATCCCAATGACGTTCTCGCAAAGAGATCATATCGAGCGCAGCCTGATCATCCCATTGTGGCGTCATTGCCTGCGGCGATGGTTCATCTGTGATTTTAGGTTTTTGTGTGGTCTTTGGTGTTTTGGGGGATTGTTTGTCGGGATGAGGTGTGGAGCGAGTTGGTTTGTGGAGCTCTTGGATGAAGACCTGCTCAAGTGCATCGATGAACGTCAGGGGTTGTGTGTAACGCTTCGCAGGCTGCCAGTGAAGAGCCTGTTGAAACACACTATCAATCGATGGTGGGAGTGTCGTGTCGAGCACAGAGGGACCGGGCATTCCAGGCTGAGGGAGTTGTCCTGTCAGGATCTGGAAGGCGATCACACCGAGCGCATAGATATCAACAGCCGGGGTTAAGGTGTCCCCATTCAACTGTTCTGGTGCCATGTAGTAGGCTGTCCCAACGCGAGCTTGGGGAGTGTGCGTGTCATTGAGGTCTCTAGCGATACCAAAGTCGAGCAACTTGGCATTGTGTTCTGGCGTGACGAGGATATTGGCAGGTTTGAGATCCCTGTGAATGATCCCTTGATTGTGGGCATGTTGGATCGCACCAGCGATCTGCCGCAAGATCCGAATTCTTTGCTCACGTGGTGGAGGTTGCCATTGTCCAGTGTTGTCGCTCCATGAAGAGATCTGTCTTTGGAGGCTCGTACCGGGGACAAACTCCATCGTGATGAAGCGTCGGTTGTTTGTACGTTCACGCTGAAGGGAGTAAGTGCGAACGATATGGGGATGCATCAGACGTTCATTGATCGCGAGCTCTTGGCGGATGAGTGTAAGTTGCTGTGCTTCGCCGAAGGTTGGGTGGAGCCACTTGAGGGCGATGGGGCGTTCACGTTCGCGGTCGTGGACGAGATAGACCTGTCCCATGCCGCCTTCTCCGAGCAGCGCGATGACATCGTAGCGTTCAGCGATACATTGACCAGGGAGTAGACGTACAGCATCGGCGGAGATCGTTGCAGGCCCGTGAATGTCGCCACCAGTGAGAAAGACGTCTGCTTGATGTGTTTGTGGTGTAGCTTGTTGTGACAGCTCGTGCTCACGTTGGTAGATCTGTTCATCGATTTGTCCCTGCTCGTGGAGTGTTTGCAGCTGGTCGAGCCAGGGTGAACGTGTACTTTGTGCCATCTCTTCCTCCAACATCCAAAGAGCCAAATGATCCATTGTTCAAGGATACACGAGACCCCTGGCGGATCAAGACACACATCCAAGAAAGAAAATAAGAACCCTCTCAGTCCGAGTAAACGATATCTCGCGAGGGATACTCGAATGCTGATCCAGGGGCAGTTGCACTTGTGTCTTCGCAAAGTGCACCCGAACATACGGTTGTAATCCCTCATGGCAATACGTATGTCGCAAGCGACATCCTCCTAACGCTCGACTGCTCGGTCAACATATGCGGTTGTCATTTGCGAGGCCACTTTGCAACGACCCCTTCTACAAACCTCTCCATCCCCCTGGCCTTCGGCCTTCCCCCTTCCTCTCCGACCTTCGGAGAATGGAAGGGGGATACTCATACAGTGCACACGGTAGTTCGGATATTGTGAACGTGAAAAGAACCCCCTCAGACGGGCTTTGCCCGCCAGCTCCCCCTGTAGGACCTGCGCTCTGCTTCGGTCGACAAGGGGAGCGATGCATATCAAACGAGAGATCGCGATA